>Ga0116148_1000113_pt1 | contig 98975 bp, 79 predicted proteins | sample AD_UKC055_MetaG_FD_89786 | JGI IMG/M metagenome (GOLD analysis project Ga0116148, IMG submission 89786) | Active sludge microbial communities of municipal wastewater-treating anaerobic digesters from USA - AD_UKC055_MetaG | ecosystem: Engineered > Bioreactor > Anaerobic > Digestate | place: USA...
GGTCCCGGTGGCGGCGGTCCCGGTGGAGGTCCCGGCGGTGGAGGTCCCGGCGGTGGCGGTCCTGGTGGCGGTCCCGGTCGATGATAGAGGCTGCAGTGGGTACCTATTTTGTCAGATTATAACAATTAAACTGCTGTAAGAAGGCAGTGTAACAGAGAGGAGTCATTCGAACATTTCGGGCAGGACTCATTGAAGCAGGACCTATTTAGGTATGGCTCATCGGACAGGACTAATCGGGACCGGGAGTTATCGGAAGAAAGAGAAATGGACCGAGCCGTAAACCTTCATATCTGTAAAACGGGGGTTAGAACTAAATGTATTCTTTTTTCCATGCTCCAAAACAAAAATGCCGTCAGGAGCAAGCAGGTCATATTTGAAAATCAGGTCGGGGATTTCAGAAATGTTTTCAAGATCGTAGGGCGGGTCGGCAAATATCAAGTCAAAACGCATGGAGCAGTTGGCAATATATTTGAAAACATCACCCTTTACCGGAAAACACCTGTCAGTCTTGACGGCCTCCATAGTCTTAAGTATGAATTTGTAGTGGAGCGGATCCTTTTCGACTGCTATAACCTTGGAGCAGCCTCTTGAGACCAGCTCTATACTTATGCTGCCTGTACCGGCAAAGAGGTCCAGAGCTGTGCTATCCTCAAAATCAATCCGGTTGGCAAGTACGTTGAAAAGGCTCTCTTTCGCAAAGTCTGTGGTCGGACGGGCGTGAAAGTTCTTTGGTATATCAAACTTTCGATGTTTGTAAATTCCGGCTATTACTCGCATTTATCTCTGTGTAAAAGTGGCAAAAAAAGAGTCCATCTGCACACATTCGGGCCGATGGACTCAATATTGTCTGAATAAAATTATTCCCAGTTACCCGAGTTGTTGTCAACTCTCATGCCTTCATAGATTCCGCGATCTCTGCGATCGTTGATAATATTTATAAGCTCTTGGCGATCAAGTCCTCCGAGATAATCCGTGAAAAGGGTCTGCGCTGAGAAAGAATACTGTATAGCACCGGTTACAGTAGTGTCACATGCTATTTGCATTTCAAACTCCTTACCGTTTCCATAAGGTACATAACGCAGTGAGTCAGGATTGATGCGACCGTGGTAGAGTGAATCGTAAAGATTGACCCATACGGTGTCGCGGCTGAACAGAAATTCCTTGACGGTCCCGTCTTCATTTAGGGTTAAGAATCCTGCATCTGCTGCTTCCTGCCATTTCTCTTTGGCTTCCCTTGCCCTCCTGGTGGACCTGCTGCCTGTTGTGGACTTGGCCTCAGCTTCAGCATCTTTAGCCTCTTTGTAAAGGGCCAAAACTTTGGATTCTGTCCAATCGGCCTCCATTTGATCATCGGAAAGGTTTCCAATTTTCCTGATGATTGGCACTTGGCTGGTCTTGACGAAATCAATTAGGGTGTCAAAACTGGCTGTGTATGCGCCTCCATGCTGGTTGCGATACTCAGTCTGAGCAGACTTGATGTCAAGCAGTCTTGAAATAACCGCATTGTCACGCTTCTCTTTCTCTTTTGTAAATTTGATAGGTCCCATTAAACTACCGTAATAGAGATAGGCCATACCGACAATGCAAAGTCCAAGAATAATGTTAATGACTTTTTTCATATCAAATGTTATTTTTGTATATTTTCGCTTCGCAAAAATAGGACTTTTATTGGGATTATTCTACAAAATAGCATTTTTTTACATTGTGAGAGATGAATAATGTAATTCTTAACAAAAAAATAATGAATTATTGCCCTTTCCCACTCACTTCGGGTCAGGAAGAGGCTATAAAATTGCTGTCAACTTTCGTAACCGGAAATGAGCCACGACAGGTTTTCCTACTTAAAGGTTATGCCGGAACCGGCAAAACTACCTTGATAGGTGCGCTTGTCAAGGCTCTTCGAAGCCAAAATGGAAGAGTGGTGCTGATGGCGCCTACCGGACGTGCAGCCAAAGTGTTTTCATCGTATTCCGAATGTCAGGCATCCACAATACATAGAAAGATTTACAGACAAAAATCTATTCTGGACAGTTCTTCGTTCCAACTTGACAGAAACAGAGATGAAAATACACTGTTCCTTGTGGATGAAGCCTCTATGATTTCGAACGAGGGGCTTGCGGGCACGGTGTTCGGTACGGGCAGGCTCCTGGATGACCTGGTCAGCTATGTCTATTCGGGTAAGAATTGCCGTCTGCTCCTGACAGGAGATCAGGCGCAGCTTCCTCCGGTCGGTGAAGAGGAGAGTCCCGCGCTGTCGGCATCGGTTATCTCGTCATACGGACTGAATGTTTCCGAATATTGTTTGGACAAAGTGATGCGACAGGAACATGAGTCTGGCATTCTGTTCAATGCGACTTTGCTGCGCAGGGAAATTGACAGTCAGAAAATAACAAACGTAACGACCGCTTTCCGGTTCAGACTTAAGGGATTCAAGGATATTGTCCGCACAGGGGGAGAAGAGCTGATTGAGGCTCTGGAGAGCTGTTATAGTCGGGATGGTATAGACCAGACTCTGGTTCTGTGCCGATCGAATAAAACGGCCATAATGTACAACAATGCGATCCGTAACACTATTCTGGGTCGTGAAGATAAACTGTGTGGCGGAGAGAGTCTGATGATCGTCAAGAATAACTATTTCTGGACCGGACAGATGGCAAGAGATAAGGATTTGGGAACGATGACCGAATTTCCCTCTTTCATTGCAAACGGTGATATAGCCCAAGTGCGCAGAGTGCGCCGCCACAGGGAACTGTACGGTTTCAATTTTGTTGACGCTCTGCTCTCATTCCCCGATTATGACGATTTTGAGTTGGAAGCTACGCTCTTATCAGATACTCTTCACAGTGAGTCGCCGTCAATAACTAAGAAAGACAGTGAGCGTCTGTTCCATAATGTTATGGAGGACTATGAAGAGATTCCTTCTAAGAGGGAGAAAATGGAGAAGCTTCGTGAAAATCCCTATTTCAATGCGTTACAGATCAAGTATGCCTATGCAGTTACCTGTCACAAGGCGCAAGGCGGCCAATGGAAAAATGTCTTCATAGACAGGGGTTATCTGCCTGCAGATGGTAGAGACGAAAATTATTACCGCTGGCTTTACACCGCTCTTACCCGTGCAACCGAAAAGGTTTTCCTCATCAACTGGCCGGAGTGACGGCAACAGCCTCTTTAACAGCCTCCACCGCAGCATGGAGCCCTTCGGAGTTTTTGCCTCCGGCGGTAGCAAAGTGGGGCTGACCGCCGCCTCCGCCCTGAATTAGTTTGGCTGCCTCACGTACCATCTGACCGGCGTTGAAGCGGGATGTAAGGTCATCGCTCACACTAACGGTAATCATAGGCTTGCCGTTTTCATGACTGCCTATTACAATGATGGTTGATTTGGGGTATTCGGCACGAATTCCGAACGTTATATCTTTAACCAAGGCAACTGATGCAGGCATAACTGTACTGACAACTCTGATTCCTTCAATCTCAATGGCCTGTTCTACGAGTTTATCCTTGATCCGGGCGGCTTTTTCTCTGATGAGTTCTTCAATCTGTTTTTTTAGTGATGAGTTCTCCTCAATAGCTTTTTTTGCTGCGATCTCTACCGATGAGCCTTGAAATATGTTCTTAAGGGTGCTGATGGTATCCTGGAAATCGTACAGCATCTCTTCTACAGCCCGGCCGGTACGAGCCTCAATACGGCGTATGCCGGCGGCTATTGAACTTTCCGATATGATTTTGAACATACCTATGCGTCCGGTTGATGCAGCGTGTACGCCACCGCAGAATTCAACTGACCGGCCGAACTGTACCACCCGTACTTTATCGCCGTATTTTTCACCGAACAGAGCAATGGCCCCCAGCTTACGGGCCTCCTCTATAGGAAGCTCACGGTACTCTTGAAGCGGCAGGTCTTCGCGTATCTTTTCATTGACGAGCCGTTCTACCCGGCGCAGTTCCTCATCGGTTATCTTCTGGAAATGTGAAAAATCAAAACGTATTCCTTCCGGACTTACCAGAGAACCTTTCTGCTCCACGTGTTTGCCTAATACCTCGCGCAGTGCCCCGTCAAGCAGGTGTGTAGCGGTATGGTTGGCTTCCGATGCACGGCGCTTGTCCATGTCAACGCGGGCTATCACAGGTGCTTCGAGGTGATTGGGAAGTTGTTTGGCAATATGTACGATCAGACCGTTCTCATTTTTTGTATCAATTACATCTACTGTTTCTGCCTTATTTGTCAGTACTCCGCGGTCACCTGTTTGACCGCCCATCTCGGCATAGAATGGGGTTTTGTCCAGTACAATCTGAAATATGGTGCCGCCCTTCTGTTTGACAGGACGGTAGCGTAGTATGGAGGCCTCGTGCTCGGTAAAGTCATAGCCCACAAACTTGGTCTCACCTTCGCGTAGCACTATCCAGTCACCTTTCTCCACCGTGGCAGCATTACGGGCACGAGCCTTTTGCTTCTCCATTTCCGAATTAAATTCGCCGTTGTTTACAGTCATTCCATTCTCACGCAGGATAAGCTCTGTAAGGTCAAGCGGGAATCCGTATGTGTCATAGAGCGTAAAGGCATCAACCCCGCTTATTTGAGTTTTTCCGGTAGCTTTGGCATCGGATATAATCTTATCAAGCAGTTTGATACCGGTGTCCAGTGTGCGCAGGAATGACTCCTCCTCCTCTATGATGACCTTCTCAATGAGACTCTTTTGAGCTTCAAGTTCAGGGTAGGCCTCACCCATACTTTCAATAAGTACGGGTATTAATTTGTAGAGGGATGCTTCCTTCCGGTTAAGAAAAGTGTAAGCGTAACGTACGGCACGGCGCAGAATACGGCGTATCACGTAACCTGCCTTGGCGTTGGAAGGCAGCTGTCCGTCAGCTATCGAGAATGCGATTGTGCGTATATGGTCGGATACTACGCGCATAGCAATATCGGTCTTTTCATCCTCTCCGTATTTTTTTCCGGTAATTGCGCCTATCTCTTTAATGATGGGCTGGAACACATCGGTGTCGTAATTGGAATGTTTGCCCTGCAGTGTGCGTACCAAACGCTCAAATCCCATACCTGTATCTATCACCTTGGCGGGCAGCGGCTGCAACGATTGGTCGGACTTCCGGTTGTACTGCATAAAGACCAGGTTCCATATCTCAATAACCTGCGGATGGTCCTTGTTGACCAGCTCGCTGCCGGGTATTTTATCTTTCTCTGTTTTGGAGCGCGAGTCTATATGGATTTCGCTGCACGGTCCGCAGGGGCCGGTATCACCCATTTCCCAGAAGTTGTCATGCTTATCGCCGTTCAGTATATGGTCCTTGGGCAGAAATTTTTCCCAAATCACAGCGGCCTCTTCGTCACGTTCCAATCCCTCCTCGGGGCTACCCTCAAATACTGTGGCGTAGAGGTTGGCGGGGTCTATTTTGAGAACGTCAACCAGATACTCCCATGCCCATTCAATAGCCTCTTTCTTGAAATAGTCGCCGAAAGACCAGTTGCCCAGCATCTCGAACATTGTGTGGTGGTAGGTATCGTGTCCAACTTCCTCCAGATCGTTGTGTTTGCCGCTTACACGCAGACATTTTTGTGAGTTGGCCACCCGGCGGCTTTCAGGGATGCGGTTACCCAGTATAATATCCTTGAACTGGTTCATTCCGGCATTGGTAAACATCAGGGTAGGGTCATCTTTAATCACCATGGGGGCTGAAGGTACAATGGTATGTCCCTTACTTTCAAAAAAACGTTTATATGAATCGCGTATCTCCTTTGCTGTCATAATATCAATAAAAGTATCGGTATGCAATTAAGGGTGCAAAGATAATGCAAATCAAGAGTAGAAACAAACAAGTTTGTTTGTACTTAAGCGGCAGTTTATATTAAGTTTTTAAAGCAAATAGAGTCATTTTTACTACATTTGCAGTCGGATGTCTCCGTCAAAGGGACAATCGGATAAAGGAAAAACAGCCGGATGAGGAAAGTTTATTATCAGTACGATCCGACGGCCAGAGTCTATAAGAGGGTTTATCCCACGCTTGGACAAAGGCTGTACTCTTTTTTTCGCAGACTGGTTTCGGCCTCTCTGCTGGGCGGTCTGTTCTTTCTGATATATTGGTTTTTGATTGACATTCCCTCGCTTAGCGGTCTGATGGAAGAGAATTCCAAACTTCAGGCGCAATATCGGCTATTGTCACATAAGGTAGAGGAAGCGCTGTTGGTAATGCAGGATATTGAAGAGCGTGACGACAATCTCTACAGGGTACTTTTAGAGGCAGATCCGGTACCCGATGCTGTCCGTCAGTCAGGATACAATGGTACCAACCGTTACGCGGAATTGGCTGACATGCCTCTGTCGGATTTGGTTATAAGCACTTCACAGAAAGTTGATTTTCTTGAGAAAAAGCTCTATGTGCAGTCCCGTTCTTTCAATGAGGTTGTGGAGCTTTCGCGTGAACAGGATAACAAACTTGCCTGTATTCCCGCTATACAGCCGGTATCAAATAAGGACTTAAAGCGCACGGCATCGGGTTACGGTTATCGTATGGACCCATTTTATCGTGTGGTACGTTTCCACAGAGGGATGGATTTCGCATGTGATATAGGTACTCCGGTCTATGCGACCGGAAATGGTGTGGTAACCTATGCCAGATGGCAATCGGGGTACGGCAATATGGTTGTAATAGACCATGGTTACGGATATGTGACAAGGTATGCCCATCTGAATAAGATCCTTGTCAGGAATGGACAGAGAGTAATAAGAGGTGAGGAGATAGCCGAAGTAGGTTCAACCGGTAAAAGTACAGGACCGCATCTGCATTATGAGGTAATGGTTAACGGCAGCAATGTAAATCCCATCAACTATTATTTTATGGATCTGGATGCAGCACAGTATGAAGAGATGATAATCCTTGCTGAAAATCACGGTAGGGTATTCGATTGATGATATGGCACTGAACACGAACAAAAATCTCAAAAAATACTACTCCATAGGGGAGGTTTCCGATATGCTTAACATACCGGAAAGCACATTACGTTATTGGGAGAAGGAGTTCAAGGAGATTTCCCCCAAAAAATCAAAGGGAGGTAAACGTCAATATACAACAGCCGATATTGAGCAGATAAAACTGGTAAATCATCTTGTAAAGGAGAAATCGCTGACCATAAAAGGAGCTAAAAGTCGTATGAAAGAGAATCCCGGAAGAACAACTGACACTCATGAAATAGTGTCGCGCCTGAAATCGGTTCGCGACGAATTGATGGCTATTTGCAAGGAACTTGATTCTACTCCTCCTTCCGGACAACCGTTGTGATGTTGGAAATCTTTTTCAGTCCCTTCTGAATGGCTTCAAGTTCATTCAGACTATTTACCATAACACTTATCGTTCCTTCAAAGAGCCCATCTTTTGATTCAATGACCAACTTGTTCATGTTAACGTTCATCTTTTGAGAAATGACTTCGGTAACTTTGGCAAGAGTACCAATATTGTCAATTCCCTTCATGTAGATTGTAACAGGAAACAGAGTGTTTTCTATTTGCCATTCAACGGTCAGTATGCTGTATCCTTTGACTGCCTTCATTTTGTTGGCTTCCTCGCATTTGCGTTTGTGTATGGTAATGTGCCCGTTTTCATGGGCAAATCCTATAGCGGCATCGCCGGGTACGGGGCGGCAGCATGAAGCAAATGTGTATTTATGTGTGTCAAGGTCATTTATTATGAGTGCCTTTTTAACATCTATACGGTTCTGTACATCATTCTTTTCCTTCTTGATATCACTCTTTTCTTTTTCTTTTGATGATGAAAACGAGGACCAGAAGCGTTTGTACCAACTATGACCGTTTTCACCTTTAAGTATGTTTTTTTCGGAATCACCCAGTATGATTTTTTTCTGTCCCAGGGCTATCATGAGTTCTTCACGACTGCTAAGACCATGTAATTTAATGATACGTTCAATTTTGTTTGAATCGGATTCAAGTTCTTCTTTTTCAAGGAATTCATTGAAAATGGCTTCGCCAAACTTCTGATTTGCACGCTCCTCTTTCCTTAGAAGTTGTTTTATCTTGCCCCGTGCTTTGGCAGTAGTGGCGAAATCAAGCCAGGCGGGACTCACTTTCTGATTTTTGGAGGTGAGTATCTCTACCTGGTCACCGCTCTTAAGTTCATAGTTGATAGGTTCAAGTTTATGGTTTACTTTAGCACCTATGCAGTGGGTTCCCATGAAGGTGTGTATGGTAAAAGCGAAATCCAGTACGGTGCTGCCTTGCGGCATGGTACGCAGTTCTCCCTTTGGCGTAAATATAAAAATTTCGGATGAATAGAGATTGAGCTTAATTGTGTCCAGAAAATCCATAGAGTCAGGCTGGGGATCTTCGAGAATCTCTTTAATGGTCTCAAGCCAATGGTCAAGTTCCGATTCATCCTCTTCATAGGTGGTGCCGTCTTTGTATTTCCAGTGTGCGGCGATACCTTGTTCGGCTATGTCATCCATGCGGGTGCTGCGAAGCTGCACCTCAACCCACTGTCCCGAACCGCTCATAAGGGTTATGTGCAGAGCTTGATAGCCGTTGGTTTTGGGGTGAGTTACCCAGTCGCGAAAACGGTCGGGGTGGGATTTGTATATCTTTGTCAGAGCCAAATAGATGTCAAAGCATTCACTCAACTCCTTCTCAGGTGATGTGGGCTCAAATATTATCCTGACAGCCAGAATGTCATACATCTCTTCAAAGGTCAATCCGGTCTTGTTCATTTTTTTCCAGATGGAATAGGGCGACTTTATCCGGCCGTATATATTGTATTGTACATTCATGCTGTCCAGCTTAGCTATGATTGGAACTGTAAAGTCTTTGTACATTTTATCCATCTGCGTAGGCGCAAGGGAGAGCTTCTCCTGTATCTCCTTGTATTCTGCAGGATGTTCATATTTGAAACTCAGGTCTTCAAGTTCAGTCTTTATTTTGTTTAGTCCGAGACGATAGGCCAGAGGGGCATATATGTATAGCGTTTCACCTGCAATCTTGTATTGCTTACGTGGCAGCAAGGTGTCTAAGGTGCGCATGTTGTGAAGACGGTCGGCAATCTTTATTAGAATCACGCGTATGTCATCGGACATGGTGAGGAGCAACTTTTTGAAGTTTTCAGCCTGTGCCAGCGCCTTGTCTCCGAAAATGCCTCCTGCAATTTTTGTAAGACCGTCCACGATCTGAGCTATTTTGGGTCCGAAAGCGTTCTTGATGTCATCAATCGTGTAGTCGGTGTCCTCAACGACATCGTGGAGAAGAGCAGCGCAGATGGAGGTGGAGCCCAATCCTATCTCACTACATACTATCTGAGCTACGGCAAGAGGGTGCATTATGTAGGGTTCGCCTGAGAGACGGCGGATCCCTTTGTGTGCCTGTCGCGCAAACTGGAAAGCTTTAGTGATAATTTCCACCTTTTTCCTGTGCTTGGTCTGCAGATAGGAGTCAATAAGATGCTGGAAAGCCTCGTTAATGAGTCTCTCCTCATCCGGTGAAAATAGGCTGTCATCACTCATGGCTCTCTTTTTTATCGGTTATATATTCTTAAAGTTCTTCCGGCTCGGATGTTGTCGCTCTTAAGATTATTCCAGTTCTTTATATTCGCAACCGTGGTGTGGTATTTTCTAGCAATGCCTCCAAGTGTCTCACCTGATTTGATGTTGTGCGTAATGTATGTGATCCGGTTAGTCATGTCATCGTCAATGTATGCCAGCTTCGATTTGGGGAAGAAGGTCTCCTTATTGTATTCGTAAAGCGAATCGCCGGCTTCAAGGAGCGGACGGATGAATTGCAGCGGCAGGGTAAGCACGCATGTGCGGTAAGCGCCCGGAATGACATCGGTCAGGTATTGTGGATTAAGTGCCTTGAGCTTTTCGTCATCTATGTCGCAGAAATGGGTTATCTGTCCGAAATGGAGGTTTTTGGTTATTTGAATTGTATCTGTCTGTTGAGGCTGTACTGACTCCATCGGACATATTCCATGCTCTTTGTAGTAGGTCATGACGTAGTTCACCGCTATGAACGCCGGCAGATAACCGCGGGTTTCACGTGGCAGATATGGATAGATGTCCCAGAAACTGCGTTTGTTCCCGGACCGTATTATTGCTTTGTTTACATTTCCCGGGCCGCAGTTATATGCCGATATTGCCAGCGACCAGTCGCCGAAGGTGTCGTAGAGATCCCTCAGATGACGGGCTGCTGCATCGGAACTTTTAATTATGTCATAACGGTCATCGACCAGACTGTTTACATAAAGGTCATAGCTTCGACCTGTACTGTAAATGAACTGCCACATTCCGGCCGCTCCCATACGTGAATAGGCTTTGGGTTTAAGCGCAGACTCTACTACAGGAAGGTATTTTAATTCTACGGGAACGTTATATTTAAGCAGAGCATCGACAAAAATCTCCTCATATATGGGGAGCATTCCCAGGGCGAATGATATGACTTGCCGGTTACGGACGAGATAAGCGTCAAGCGAGTTCCTGACAATTCTGTTATAAGGCATTTCGACAATTGTGGGAAGATTGCTGAGCCGCCGGGCATACACGCTATCGCTTGTCGGGGGGTTGACGGAGTTTACAATACAATCGTAGTCATATGTGAGATACTGTTTGGCAAACCATAGGCTCATAAGGCTGTCAAGGCTATATTCAAAACTTTCGGGCAGGTCGGCTGTAATGGAATCCGAAACGGCGACCGGTATCTCTTTTGTTATGACAACATCATCTCCTTCCGCGATTACCTGTACGCAGATGCTGTTCACCATCAATGTGAGGCCAACGGCCAAAATCTTTATCTTCATAAGTTCAGAAACTGAATGCAAGTAATAAACCGACTTTAGGAGTTCCCTGATAATCAATAAGGATATTGGGTTCAACCTTCAGACTCAGGTCGCTCGATATGTCGAAATGTGACAGTTCGGCATCAACATATGCGTCAATGGCCGAGATGATATACATACCTGCGAATGCAAATATACTCAGATCGCGATATCGGCGGTATTTATCTTTTCTTTTTTTGAACACATCTTTCAGCCAATCTTCCGTGCTGCTGTCAATCTGGTAATTGGGTGGCAAGAACTCCTCATAGCTTTTTGTTTCAGGGTCATCATCAAGGATGTCCACATATGCTTTTCTGTAATCCGCATAGGTTGACTGGTTCCATGTTAAGGCATAAACGCACCCGACGAACCCGCCGTAAACAATGGGCAGCTTCCAGTATTTACGATTGTATATCTGGCCGCCTCCGGGAAAGAGCAGTGCCATCCATGTGGCCTTTCTGGGGTCAGGTTCCCATGTCTGAACCTTCATCTCAAGCTTTGACACCTCAATACTATCCTTTTCTCTCCATCTGAGTCTATGCATTTTTTCGTCCTCCATTACGGACGTTACGGTTTCAGGTATTAGAGAATCAGGCAGGAAGGTCAAATCCAGAGTTCTGACAAAATCGAGTTCACTCTGCCATTGTACCGAATCAGTCAGCGTCTGGTAAATGCTGTCAATCCTGACGTGTTTCAGGCTATCCTCTTCGAAAAAATCTGTATGAACTCCGGTCTGCGTGTATGCAGGCAGGACAGACAGAATGGTCATGAATAACAGCAGGAGAACTCCTCTATGTCTTTTTAAAAATCTCATTTTCGGATACCGTCAAAAAGCTTTATTATCCTTGTCAGGTCAGATTCATTCTTGAACGGTATGTTTATGCTGCCCTTTCCATTAGTATTGTATTTTAGCTTCACATCGGAGCCGAAATAGCTTGAAAGTTGTTTTTCCAATGGGGCCAATGAGTCTGATATCTTTTTTTTATCGGTTTTTGCGGTTTTCGTATCATCATTGATCTGTTTGACTTTTTTTTCAACCATTCGTACCGAATAACCATGTTGTTTAAGTTCATGGAACAGGCGGAGCTGTTTGACAGGATCATCAATAGCCAACAGGGCACGGGCATGTCCCATATCTATCTCTCTGTTCTTAAGGGCTACCTGTATTTCGGCAGGGAGTTTGAGCAGTCTTATGTAGTTGGCTATTGTGGCCCGTTTTTTGCCTATTCTGGCGCTCAACTGCTCCTGTGTCATATTATAGACCTCAATAAGGTGTTGACAGGCGAGAGCGACTTCTATCGAATTCAAATCTTCGCGTTGTATGTTTTCTATGAGAGCCATCTCCATGAGATTCTCGTCACTGGCGGTACGGATGTAGGCAGGTATGGTTTTGAGTCCGGCCATGGCAGCAGCGCGAAACCTCCTTTCTCCGGCTATTATCTGGTACTCTTTATCGCTTTTTTTGCGAAGGGTTACCGGCTGTATGATACCCACTTCGCGGATTGAATCTGCCAGTTCCTCAAGACTCTCCGGATCGAACTCCTTTCTGGGCTGGTCCTGATTGGGGTAAATTTGTTCAAGCGGCACTTCGCTGATTGACGAAGAGCCTGATGTCCTGACAAGATCGGTGGAAATAAGAGCGTCAAGACCGCGTCCTAATGCTGATTTCTTGGTTGTTGTCATTTGTATCCATTCTTTTTCAATACTTCCTGGGCAAGGGCAAGGTAATTTATCGCGCCGCGTGATTCGGCGTCGTACAAGATAGCAGGAAGACCGTGGCTGGGCGCTTCGCTGAGTTTAACATTTCTGGCTATGATGGTATCGAACACAAGCTCCTGAAAATGTTTCCTTACCTCTTCTATTATCTGGTTGCTCAGACGCAGACGTGAATCGTACATGGTAAGGAGAAATCCTTCAATGTCAAGTGACGGATTGAGCTTGGTTTTTATTATTTTTATTGTATTGAGCAGCTTACTTATTCCTTCTAAAGCGAAATATTCACACTGTACGGGTATGATTACGGAATCGGCTGCGGTAAGTGAATTGACCGTTATGAGTCCCAGTGACGGCGAGCAGTCTATAAGTATAAAGTCATAGTCGTCCTTGATTCCCGACAGCATTTTTTTCATTACGGTTTCGCGTGCCTCCATATTCATTAACTCCAGCTCGGCACCCACAAGGTCAATATGTGAGGGCATGATGAAAAGGCCGTCAATAGATGATTTAATGATTGCTTCATTTGGGTCTCTGCCGTTTATCAGACATTCATAGACCGTACAGTCCAGCGTCTTGACATCGACACCCAATCCCGATGATGAATTTGCCTGAGGATCAGCGTCAACGACCAGTACCTTCTTTTCAAATATTGCAAGCGAAGCGGCCAGATTTATTGTGGTTGTAGTCTTGCCTACGCCACCTTTCTGATTAGCCAATGCTATAATCTTTCCCATAAGAATCTATTTTAGCACGTAAAGGTAATGGAAAAAAACGGCATTCGGGAAAATTATAGTAATTTTGACATTGTATAATTGACGTTATGAAATACTATATTGTCGTCGGCGAGGCATCGGGTGATCTGCATGCCTCCAACCTGATGAAATCGATACTGAAAAGAGATCCCGATGCCGATTTCCGCTATTTCGGGGGAGACAAGATGGCGGCGGTGGGAGGTACTTTGGTAAAACATTACAGAGAACTTGCCTATATGGGATTCTGGCCGGTAATAATGCATCTGGGGACCATATTGAGTGGGGCAAAACTCTGTTTTAACGATCTCTCCCGATGGGCCCCCGATGTTATCATACTCGTTGACTATGCAGGGTTTAACCTCTCGTTGGCAAAGAAGATCCGCAAAAGTTTCAGCATACCGGTATGGTACTATATTTCCCCTAAGATATGGGCCTGGAAAGGGTATAGGATAAGGAATATCCGTCGTGACGTGGATGAACTTTTCTCGATTCTTCCCTTCGAAGTCGATTATTTCAAAAGTCATAACTATCAGGTATGGTATGTAGGTAACCCGACTCTGGATGAGGTGACTGCCTACCGTCAGAAGCATGCCGGAGAGCGTCTGTTTGAAGATGACGGACGCAGGATAGTGGCGCTTCTGGCAGGAAGCCGCCGTCAGGAGATAAAACGTAACCTACCCGTAATGTTAGATGCCCTGAGGGGGATTGCCGGAATCCGTCCGGTGCTTGCATGCGCCCCCGGCATATCTCCGGAGTTTTATGACAAGGTATTGAAAGGAAATGATATAGAGCGGGTTTGCGGGAATACTTACGGTCTGCTCGATTGTGCTTATACCGCTTTGGTAACTTCCGGAACAGCTACGCTTGAGACCGGACTCTTCGGGGTTCCGCAGGTGGTTTGCTACGGAATGCCGTTTAAGGCTCTAGCCGGTCTGATACGCTCTTTGTTTCTTAAGGTCAGGTGGGTGTCACTTGTCAATCTTATTAGCGGAAACGAGGTGGTTCCTGAACTGGTAGCCAACAAAATGAGTGTCAAGAGTGTCAGAGAAAACTTAATTCCGCTTCTGTCCGATACGCCTCAGCGCCGTGCACAGCTTGAAGGTTATGCCAAGATGAAAAATATTCTGGGACCGGCAGGGGCATCGGACCATGCAGCTGACCGGATGATGAAGCTGTTAAAGGAATATTGTGATAGCCGAAAACCAGACAGTCACTGCGGGAATAGCCAGTAGTGCGCTGTCAAAACGGTCTAACATTCCTCCGTGTCCCGGAAGAATGTGGCCAGAGTCCTTGATTCCCATCTCCCTTTTCAAAAGGGATTCAAAGAGATCGCCCCAAGTACCGAACAGAACTGTAATAAAGGCCATCCCAAGCCAGACCCATATTGGCTGATAGTTGTATAAGTGGGGCAGGAACCGATAGAGCAGAATGGCCGCTGCTATTGTGAGTAGCGCTCCTCCTGTAGAACCTTCCCATGTTTTTTTTGGCGAAATCCTTTCAAATAATTTATGTCTGCCTATTGTGCAGCCTACGCAGTATGCGCCTACATCATTGCACCACAGGAAGATAAAGAGTGTCAAAGGTATTGTTGCCGAATATGTTCCGGGGTCGGATGAGAATCTATAGGCCAAAACCGACAGCAGCGCATATGGCAGAGCTATGTAGAGAATCGGAAAGAGTGTGTAGGCTATATCTGCCATAGGGCCGGGGTGCTTCGTGTAAATCTCCCTTACAAATACTATGATCAATGAAAGTATGAAAGAAGAGAACCATAGCAGTGAACCTTTCCCTGCGGCTGTATATGCTATGGCACCATAAAACAGCAGGGCTGTCACTGCCGACCATATAGGACTTGCGTTGCACTTTTTGTACCTGTTGGACAGTCCTGTGAATTCAACGGTTGCCAACAGAGTGCACAGGGCGAAGAGTCCTGTGAACCACATTTTGCCTTTCAGTATGCAGAACAGCATAACCGAGGCAAAAAGGAGAGCCGTTATTGTCCTTTTCAGAAAATCCACTCCGGAATAATGCAAGATTTAAGGTTCAACTTTATCCCTGTTCTCAATCACTCGTTTTGAGTCGGTCTGTACCTCTGAGTTCAGGATCTCCTCACTGCGTGATGTCCATGGGCGTTTTCCAAAAATTTTCTCCACATCCTCGGCATAGATAACCTCGCGTTCAATCAAAAGCTGTGTGAGCCGGCTGTGACCTTCACGCTGCTCAAGCAGGATCTGTTTACCCCGTTCATACTGCTGAGCAATCATTTTCTTGACTTCCTGGTCAATCAGTTCGGCAGTCTTGTCACTGTAGGGTTTCTGAAAGGCATACTCGTCGGTAGCGCTGTAGTAGCACAGATTGGGCAGACTGTCGCTCATTCCGGCATAGGCAATCATTCCGTAGGCCTGTTTAGTTACGCGCTCCAGATCATTTATGGCGCCGGTTGAGATTTGACCTATGAACAACTCCTCGGCGGCCCGTCCTCCAAGTGTGGCACAGATTTCGTCAAGCATCTGCTCTTTGGTTGTTATCTGGCGCTCCTCGGGCAGATACCATGCTGCTCCCAGTGCACGTCCACGGGGAACTATTGTAACTTTTATAAGTGGATTGGCATGTTCAAGGAACCACGAAAGTGTAGCGTGACCGGCCTCGTGCAGAGCAATGGAGCGCTTCTCTGCAGCCGTCAGCACTTTGCTCTTCTTCTCCAGTCCGCCCACAATCCTGTCCACAGCGGCCAGAAAATCATCCCTTTCAACTTTTTTCTTGTCATGGCGGGCAGCAATAAGTGCCGCTTCGTTACAGACGTTGGCGATATCGGCTCCTGAGAATCCCGGTGTCTGACGGGCAAGCAGATCCACATCTACATCCTTGCTGAGTTTGATATTTCTCAGATGTACCCCAAAGACGGCTTTCCTTTCATTGAGGTCGGGCAGATCGAGAACTATCTGTCGGTCAAAACGGCCTGCACGAAGCAGAGCCTTGTCCAGAATATCTACACGGTTAGTGGCGGCCAGTATTATTACACCGCTGTTAGTGCCAAAACCGTCCATTTCGGTGAGCAGTTGGTTCAGGGTATTTTCCCTTTCGTCATTTCCTCCCATTGCAGGATTCCTGCCGCGGGCACGGCCTACTGCATCAATTTCATCAATGAAGATGATACAGGGTGCCTTCTCTTTGGCCTGACGGAACAGATCGCGTACGCGCGAAGCACCTACGCCTACGAACATCTCCACAAAGTCCGAACCGGAGAGTGAAAAGAACGGTACATCGGCCTCACCGGCTACAGCTTTAGCAAGCAGTGTCTTTCCGGTTCCCGGAGGACCTACCAAAAGTGCTCCCTTAGGTATCTTACCTCCCAGATCGGTATATTTTTTAGGGTTCTTAAGGAATTCGACAATCTCTCCGACTTCGGTTTTGGCTTCAGCCTGTCCGGCTACATCTTTGAAAGTCACACGGTTGGCCTGTCCCTTCTCATATATTTTAGCTTTGGATTTGCCGACACTGAAAACGCCTCCGCCTCCGCCTCCTGCTCCGCCACTCAGGCGTCTTGACATTACGACCCATAGCACTATAAGGAGTATAAATGGGAATAAGCCCATAATTATATCGCCAAAAGTGTGTGACTTTGGCACAAAATCATAATCGCCGATAAAAGTGCCGTTTTCTTTTGACTCTTTAATGAAGTTCTCCAGGTTCTCAATTGAACCGACTCCCACCGTGAGCATAGGACGGGAGAGGGGTTGCAAGGCTACGTCGGGGAAGATGTACTTTGCCGAATCCGGAATGATGAACACCTCCATATTACCAAGATTGGTATATACTTTGATACTGCTCACGTAACCTTTCTCCATATAATTTTCAAAATCGGAATATGAAGCCTTACCGGTAAGACCTGAGTTACCATCTTTGAGTAGAATATAACCTAATACAATAAAAAGGGTTAGATATAACCAGGATTGGATTTTAAACCCGGTGCCCTCTTTTTTGTCTTTATTATTATTTTTTTTGTTGTCTGCCATATAGATTTTATCAGAAAGTTATGTCAAGGTTTCAGTCAATTTTATTTATACTATGTTAGGTATCTCTTCAAGCAGAGCGTCGGCCCACAGATGTTCCAGATCATAGAACTTGCGGAGTTCAGGGATGAATATGTGTACCATAACGTCACCATAATCCATAGCAATCCAGTGTGCGTATCGGGTGCCCTCGGTAAAATAGGGTTTGCGGTTCTCTTTGATTTTCACGGTTTCCCGTACCGAATCAAGGATTGCAACAGTCTGATTGGGTGTCCCGCCCTCACATATTACGAAATAATGACATACGGCATCCTCTAAACCTGTAAGATCAACCACAGTAATGCTTTCGCCTTTCTTTTCCTGAATACCTTCAATGATACTGTTTATAATGCTCTCTCTCTCTTTCTTTGCCATTGGCCGGTTATTGTTAGTAAATTCGAATTCACAGATTGCAAAAGTAGTGAAAAACTTACAAGTATGTAAGATTCCGTTTTTAAATTGTTGAAGAGTCAAGTCTTTTTAAATACACCATTTTCTGTAAGTCTGTATGTAATGGAGGTCCGATATCGGATATTCCGATGGTGCGGACTCTCTTTTTTCCTTTAATGAATATGCGCAAAAATGTGCCAAATTGTTTGAATTTACAAAAAATACCGTATATTTGCACCGCTTTTTAGCAGAGTTTGGGCTATGGTGTAATGGTAACACTGCAGATTCTGGTCCTGCCTTTCCTGGTTCGAGTCCGGGTAGCCCAGCAGAAAAACGCATTCGTGCGTTTTTTTTGTGTATATGCAGCGCATATGACAGATATTCACAATCTCCGAATTTAAGTGGAAAGCATGAGCAGTTCGCGGTAGATACCGATATAGCTTGCCATGTGATTGTCATATGTGAATCCTTTTGCGTAGTTTTCATTTTCTGTAACCATTTTCGGATTCATCTTATATGAATCAATAGCTTCTCTGATTTTTTCCACAATATGTTCGGGTTGGAAATTTTTCAGAAAGAACACATGGTTTGAGCCTATCTCCTTTAATGAAGTCTTGTCCGATGAGATGACCGGCTTCCCAAATGACATGGCTTCAATTACCGGCAATCCGAAACCCTCGAACAGAGACGGGAAAACAAAGGCTTCACAATGAGCATACAGCCATACTTTTTCAGAGTGTTTGATATTACCTGTAAGAAAAATGTTCTCTATTTTTTCATCGGCAATCCTTTTTCTTATCATTTCGGCATAATCGGTGCTGACGCTTCCTGAGATTATCAGGTTGTATTCAGGCATCAGTTTCATTGCATCCAGCATTACGTGAAAATTCTTTTTCCACCTTATTTGTCCGATTGAAAAGAGGAACTTCTTTTCTGTCAGGACAGGTATGTCAGGCATTGTTCCGGATGATACGGGGCTGAATTCCACTCCGTTATAAATGACCGTGATGGGCTTATCAGTTGGAAAATGCTTCATAACATCCGTTCTGGTGAACTGTGAGATAGATACTAATCTGTCTGCGCGTTGTATCTTTTTTTCGAAGTATTGAGCATATTTTTCTCTCTTCAGACCTCTTTTCTCATATATAAAATTGATGTCATGGATAGTCAGAATCTGTTTTGTTGATCTCCGCGAGGGCTTGAAGCGGCTTAACTGGTGAATCGAATGCCAAAGGTCAAATTTGGGAAACAGAAACGGGAATATGGTGTATATTTTGTTACTTATATGATAATGGACATCCTTTCCAAAGGCTCCTACGTAACGTTTTGGAACCAGCAGATGAATCTCAAAATCCATACTTCCTGCATTCTTTTCGAAATATTTGGCATAATTGTATGCTACCTGCCCTAATCCGCAGTCAATGTGCTTGAGAATAGAAAGGTCAATAAGAATTTTTTTCATCAAAACCGTCTCTTTTCAGACTGATAGAAATCCAGAAGGTCCTGTGCTGCTTCAAATGAAGTTTGCCTGCCTGACAAAACCCTTTTTTCGGCATCAACAAGTCTTTCCGCTATTTCGGGATGGTTATAAAAATCATTTTTAAGTGATTCGTTTATACTCTCGTACATCCAATATTTTGCCTGTTCGTTGCGGCGGTGCACAAAAAAACCGTTCTCCTTAACGAAGTCAATGTAACTCCATATCATATCAAATACCTCTTTTATCCGATACCCGTAGAATCCCGAGTAGGTGAGGACCTGAGGAGTCCAACCGCTTTTTGGAGCGGGGAACAGATGCAGGACGTTGCGGAACAGGTTGGCTGCAATTTCGGCGTTTTGTTTGTTGTCGCCGTCAGCTTTGTTTATGACAATACCGTCGGCCATCTCCATTATGCCCCGTTTTATACCCTGCAGTTCATCGCCCATGCCGGTCAATTGTATGAAGAGGAAGAAATCCACCATTGAATGGACGGCGGTCTCACCCTGACCTACACCCACTGTCTCTACGAATATCTTGTCAAAACCGGCGGCTTCGCACAGTATTATAGTTTCACGGGTCTTACGTGCCACTCCGCCAAGTGAACCGGCCGATGGACTGGGACGGATAAAGGCGTTAGGATGTGCGGTTAGGCGTTCCATGCGGGTTTTATCACCTAAAATGCTTCCTTTGGTGCGTTCCGAACTGGGGTCTATGGCAAGTACAGCCAGCTTGCCACCCTCCTTTAAGACGTGCATCCCGAATGTGTCTATCGAAGTGCTTTTGCCTGCACCCGGAACACCGCTTATGCCTATGCGTACAGAGTTACCCGAGTAGGGAAGGCATTTTTCAATTACCTCTCGGGCTATAGTCTGATGTTCGGGCCGCAGGCTCTCAATCAGGGTTACTGCGCGGCTGAGTATTGTTATGTCGCCTTTCAGAATACCTTCGACAAATTCCGATGCTGACAGTTTTGGTTTGCGTTGGCGGTGTTTCCTGAAGTAGGGATTTACAGAATCCGGTTGGACAACTCCGCTGCTAACCTTAATTCCCTTATATTCTTCGCTGTTTTCAGGATGATCCATAGTTATATTTTTATTTGTTTCGTTTTCACTGTTCTCTTCTGCTGAGGTTCATCGAAATGGTGGAAGATTTTCAGTACAATCCAGGCTATCAAACCACAAAGCAGATAAATTATTGTCTGGCAAGAGTGTAGTACAAGCGATAAAGGCTGAGCATCTATTTCCGGTACGCCGTATATACCGAGCATCTTGACTATTGCAAAGTTCCACGGACCGGCTCCGTTCGGAGTAGGGATCAATACGGCCACATTGCTGACTGCAAAGCATGCGAATCCGGCCAGCGGTCCTATTGCCGCCGTCGAAGGCAGGCTGTAGAAAGCCAGATAGAGCTCCAAGTAATAACACACCCATATGCCGATAGAATAGAATATAAAAAGAGGCAATCGGCTTATATGTCGCAGAGAGAGAAATCCTTCCTTAAACTCTCTGATGAAATTCTTTATCTTATATCCAAGATGGAATTTACGGTGGTACAGCCACAATAGTAAAATCAGAGAGAGTATGACTATTATCCACAAAAATGTAGGACTTCGGAAAAACGGAATGTCCGATTCGGATGTGGATATGAGCAACGTCTCCGCCTCGGCTGCAGGGGAGGTGTTGTCAGGATTTATTAAAAGTTTGAATTGTTTAAATTGCGAAAGGATACCGGCCAGTGTAATTAACACGAGCAGAAACGCATCTACAACCCTTTCGGCTACAAGTGTTCCCAAACCTTTACTGAACGGGACACCGGCATTGCGTTCAAGTATGCTGCAGCGGAACACCTCACCCACTCTCGGAATTACTATATTGGTCGCATAACCGGTAAAAACTGTTAGTACAGTATCTTTACGAGGCACTTTATGACCTATGGGTTCCAGCAGCAGATTCCATCTCAAGCCACGAAATAACGGACCAAAGGCACTGAAGGCAAGTGCTGCGGCCAGCCAATGCCAGTTAATACGCTTAATATCATTTGCTAAGCGTGAAAAATCGTAGTTCCTATACGTGAAATATAGTATCAGAGCCGCTATTAACAACGGTATAAGTATCTTGAGTGTCGTTGAAACAATCTTTTTCATTGTGCGTGGTTCACTATGAATGTTTTTTTTTTACCTTTGCCGCTTGAATGCTTACGGAAGGTCAGTATTCAAAATACAAAGATAGCAAAATGCAAAGATAGAAGGATAATCGGTACGAGGACCGGAGTTCCGGTTATTTTTGCCTTAAGTTTAACCCAAATGATTCCATATGGACGACTTTGATGCGGACAGTAAGACCGAAAAAAGCATTAGGCCAACATTTCCTGAGGGATATGGATATCGCTCGGGCAATTGCCGGTACCGTTGATCTGTGTGCCGACCTTCCGATTCTTGAAATAGGACCCGGAACGGGTGTTCTGACTCAATTCCTCTACCGGAAGGGTCGTCAGCTGAAAGTTGTTGAGATTGACAGTGAATCGGTTCTCTATCTGCGCGAGAACTATCCCGATTTGGATATAATTGAGAGTGATTTTCTCAAGCTTGACCTGCAAAGTCTTTTCGACGGCCGCCAATTCGTCCTTACGGGTAACTACCCTTACAATATATCCAGCCAGATACTCTTCAAAATGCTTGATAATATGGCGCTTATACCATGTTGCACGGGTATGTTGCAGCGTGAAGTAGCCCGACGTATCTGTTCGGGACCCGGGAACAAGGAGTACGGCATACTGAGTGTACTGATCCAGGCATGGTATAATACCGAATACCTCTTTACGGTGGACGAAAAGGTGTTTGATCCGCCTCCTAAAGTCAAAAGTGCCGTAATAAGGATGACAAGGAACGACCGTGTTTCGCTAGGTTGCGATAAGATGCTCTTTAAGAAAGTGGTTAAAACTACTTTTGGAATGCGCCGAAAGATGATACGCAACTCACTAAGGCAGGTCTGTGAGAAGGATGTCCCTCTACCTATGGATTGTCCTTACCTGGAAAAACGTCCCGAGCAGCTTTCTGTCGAAGACTTCATAACGTTGACTAATATGATTGATCCGCTCAAAGCGTGACGGAGAAACAATACAAACAGAGATAATTTATCGAAATTTTTTTACTGGCTCCGTTTTGGGGGTCGCAAAATATTCAGAACTATGGAGAAGGAATTTCTGGATAACATTATTGAAAAAATTGAGAATCAGGATGCGGTAAAGTTGAAAATCATCTTGGACGATATGCATCCGGCCGATATAGCCGAGCTGTGTGATATGCTCAATGTTGATGATGCCCGTTTAATTTATCATCAGTTGGACAATGAGACGGCAGCTGACGTCTTGGTCGAAATGGACGAGGATAATCGGAAACGTCTGTTGGATGAACTGCCTTCGGAGATAATTGCCAAAAAGTTCATCGACAATATGGAGACCGATGATGCTGTCGATATAATACAGGATTTGGATGAGGAGAAACAGGAGGAGGTACTTGCTCATATAGACGACATCGAGCAGGCCAGCGACATTGTTGATCTCATGCAGTACGATGAGGATTCTGCCGGTGGACTTATGGCTACAGAAATGGTTGTGGTCAATGAGAATATGAGTATGCCGGAGTGTTTGCAGGAGATGCGTAAACAAGCCGAAGACCTTGATGATATATATAATGTGTATGTGGTTGACGATGACGGTCGCCTGAAAGGTGTGTTCCCGTTGAAGAAGATGATAACCAATCCATCGGTTTCGAAGGTGAAATATGTGATGGATGAAGACTTGATAAGTACGAGAGTGGAAACGCCGATTGATGAAGTGGTACAGTTGATTGAAAAATATAATCTGGTGTCGGTGCCGGTTATTGACAGTATTGGCAGACTGCAGGGACAGATAACCGTAGATGATGTGATTGATGAGTTACGTGAACAGCAGGAACATGACTATCAGATGGCATCGGGTCTTACCGGCTACGTAGAACCTGCCGATAGTGTTTTTCGTCAGATGTGGTCGCGTGTTCCCTGGTTGCTTATAGGTATTTTTGGGGGAATCTTGAATTCCAAACTTCTGGAACATTTCGAATCGTCGTTTGCCGCTTTTACATCACTGCTCTTCTTCATTCCATTGATTGGGGGTACAGGCGGGAATGTGGGTACACAGTCATCGGCTTTGGTGGTACAGGGATTGGCAAACGGTTCACTTAACACTTCGAACATCTTGAGACAGGTCTTCAAAGAGTCAGCCGTAGCCTTAATGAATGCAATCGCATTATCGCTTTTGGTCTTTGTATATAACGTTTTTGCTTTTGGTCTGGCAGACCCTGTTACCTATGCCGTACCTATAACTATGTTTATTCTAGTGATTGTGGCAACACTCTGGGGAACACTGCTTCCGCTGCTTTTTGAGAAGATCAATATTGACCCTGCAATAGCTACCGGTCCGTTCGTACAGATTGGCAATGACCTTTTGGGTATGAATATTTATATGGTGGTCATTACTATGCTTATATATTGATACAATTGGTTTTTTAGTGAAATTAATAAAAAAATTAGCGAATTTGATATAAATTTCTTTTATTTGCATCATACAAACAATGTATTAATTTCCCGGGAAGATGAATGAGGAATTGAACACACCAAACTTACATAAAGAAACAGAAAAAACTGAAGCTGAAGCGCAGAATCCGGCACAGGGTAGCGTTACGCGTGAAGATATTATCTCGCGGCTTCAGGATATGGTAAGTGATATATCTGTAGCCAAAAGACAGGAGTTGGAATCCCTGAAGCAGACTTTCTACAAGCTTCAGAGAGCAGCTAATGAGGAGCAGATCGCTGTTTTTGTGGCAGGTGGAGGAACGGCTGAGGAGTTTAAACCGGAGATTGATCCGCTTGAAGATCAGTATCGTAAACTGATGACTATAATAAAGAAGAAGAAAGCTGCTGCTCAGGAGGCGCTTGAAGTGGTAAAGAAAGAGAATCTCAAAAAGAAAAGAGAACTGCTGGATCGTTTCAAGGAGCTTATTGATAAAGCCGACATTGAGGGTGCACCTTACAGTGAATATAGGGCTATTGCTCAGGAGTGGAAAGAGCTCAAGGAGGTTCCCGCCGAGCACGCCAATGAGCTGTGGAGGACATATCAGCAGTATAATGAGCAGTTTTACGATATCCAGAGACTCAATAATGAGTTTCGCGAATATGACTTTCGAAAAAACATGGAGGCCAAGACCGCAATATGCGAGGAGGCTGAGAGATTGGCCGATGAACCCGATGTGATTGCGGCTTTCCGTAAGCTTCAGAAACTGCATCAGGATTTCCGTGAGACAGGCCCCGTTTCAAGGGAGTCCCGAGAGGAGATATGGGCTCGTTTCAAGGCTGCTTCAACCATAATTAACCGTAAACATCAGCAGCATTTTGAGGAGATAAAGAAGCGGGAACAGATGCATCTTGATCAGAAGATTGTTATATGTGAACTTATTGAAGGTATAGAATATGATAAACTGACCACTTTCCAAAGCTGGAACTACAAGACTCAGGAGGTGCTCGCGCTTCAAAAAAAATGGAGAGACATAGGTTACGCTCCGGCTAAGCATAACCAGAAGATATTTGAACGTTACCGTGCTGCTTGTGATGAATTCTTCCGTCGTAAAGGAGAGTATTTTAAGGAGGCCAAGAGCAATATGGGTGAGAATCTGGAAAAGAAGACAGCTCTGTGTGAGCAAGTCGAAGCACTCAAAGATAGCACTGACTGGAAAGCCACAGGCGACATCATTGCCGGACTCCAAAAACAGTGGCGTGAGATAGGTCCTGTACAGAAGAAATACACCAACCAGTTGTGGAAGCGGTTTATGGCTGCTTGTGACTATTTTTATGAGCAACGTGATAAGAACACATCATCCAAAAAACGTGAGGAGAATGACAATCTGGCGCGTAAAAAAGAGATTCTGGCACAGCTCAAGAGCTATACCCCGGAATCTTTATCAGATGAAGATATCACTGCTATTCAGGAAATGGTTGACGAGTGGAACAGCATAGGTTTCGTTCCGTTTAAACTTAAGGATAGGATTGCCGCCCAGTTTAAGGAGGCTATAGAGCCTTTTTCAAATGTGGTCAGAGTGGATCGTTCACGCCGTCGTTCCCAGCGCGGTTCTTCAGCCCGCGAAACAGCTTCTCCGCGTGACAAACTGATGCGTCAGTATGAGAATAAGAAAAATGAGATTCAGATATACGAGAATAATCTGGCTTCAATCAACACTTCCAGCAGTTCGGGCAATACTCTGGTAGATTCTATCAGAGAGAATATCGAATCGCTTAAGGCCGAGGCCGAAGAACTGATGGAGCAGATTCGTCAGCTCGAAGATTCTGAAACCAAGTGAGTTGCTGATTTGTAAAAGATTAAAACAGATAACGGATTGATCTATATGAGGTCAATCCGTTATCTTTTGTCTGGCACTCTGCGGAATAGGTCCTTTGTTTACTGATTATTGAAATCTACCAGAATACGAAAAACCTTACCGGGTTCCTGAGCCCATTTTTGCATGGCCTCCTGAGCCTTTTCGGGTTTTACGCAGGCTGAAATAAGGTCATCCTTAGGGCAGTTATCTTTTTGCAGATAGCGTATGACAGCTTCAAAATCAAGAGTAGTGGCATTGCGGGAACCGTACATGTTTAGCTCTTTCTTTACAAAGAGTCCGGTCTGAAAGGTTACGTCATTTTTGGAATAGCCTATAAAGACCACTCTGCCGGAGAAGGCCGCCTCATCAATGGCTGCCCGGTATGTGGAGGCGCTGCCTACCGCCTCTATTACGACCCCGGGACCCATGCCGCCGGTAATGTCCTGAAGCGTGGAGTGCAGGTCCTCGGTTTTTGAGTTTATGGTAAATGTCGCTCCCAGTCGCCGGGCAATAGTGAGCTTTTCATCATCCAGGTCAACGGCAATGACTGTGGCTCCCCTGAGCGATGCACGCACAATGGCACCCACGCCAATCATTCCGCAGCCAAATATCAGTACTGTATCAGAATCGGTAACACCCGCGCGTGACACAGCATGGAACCCTACGCTCAAAGGTTCTATCAGAGCACAGTTACGGAGAGATATTCCGGGTGCAGGAATGACCTTATGCCAATCTGTTACAATATAGTCACGCATGGCTCCGTCACGCTGTACGCCCAGCGTTTTGTTGAATTCACAGGCGTTGCCGTGTCCGGAACGGCATGCTGCACAATATCCGCAGTTTGTGTAGGGATTGACCGTTACAGCCATTCCGGGTTTGAGAAAATCCGGTACTCCGACACCCGTCTCCTTTATAACAGCGCTTATCTCGTGGCCGGGTATGACAGCCTCTTTGGCCATTAAATTGCGACCTAAAAAGGTGTTCAGGTCAGAACCGCAGAACCCTACATATTTTATGTCGAGCAGCACTTCGCCTTGACCGGTCACCGGTTTGGGTACGGTTTCAACTACTATGTTCCCCTCTGAAATAATTCTGATCTGTCTCATATCTGTAATCTGAAATCACTTGGCGCTGTTAAAGAGTCAATCAATTCACCACCCGATGTCCCTTCCAGCCGTACCAGCCGCAAACCACAAAGCATACCAGCGGAATAAGGTATGCAATATTGTGATTATCCATTGATTTCTGGACGTAAGCCGTAAGAATGGGAAGAATGGAGTTGCCGACTATGGCCATGACCAGAAATGCCGACCCGCTCTTGGTGTCTTCTTTGAGGTCGGTAATCGCAAGCGAGAACTGGGTGGGGTACATTATTGACATGAAGAACGAAATTCCCATCATGGCATATACGGCTGTCTTACCACCCATCACACATATTACAACACATAGTAATACACTTGCCACGCTGTAAACCACCAGCATCTTTTCTGGACGGAATTTAACCATCAGTGTGGTGCCAATCCATCGGCCCAGAAGGAAGAAAAGCATATAAAAACCAAAAAACGTAGTTGCCTGGCTATAGGACATACCCACATAGTTGATGCAGTAAACCAGAAATAGACTGTTCAAGGCTGTCTGGCCGCCGTTGTAGAAAAACTGCGCTATCACGCCGTTTCTCAGGTGGTTGCGTTTCAGTACCTTAAAAGAGATCAGCTTGTGTATGTCTTTTTCGGAAGTTTCAGTCTGGATGCGCGGCAATTTGGTGAAAATAAAGATTATTGCTATGACAATGAGCACTATGGCAAAAATGGCATATGTCATGCGGAAAGTGTGTATCTCGGTCTCAAGAGAGCCTGTATTCTCGGTTCCCAGAATTATTTTACTCAGAAACATGGCGGCTATAAAGGCGCCCAGTCCATTGAAAGCCTGTGCCAGATTGAGGCGGCGGGGCGCTGTAGCAGGATCGCCCAACTCAGTGACGTAGGGGTTGGCGGCTGTCTCAAGGAAGCACATACCTGTAGCTACAACGAAAAATGCACATAGATATAGCGGGAAGCTGTGCAGCCGGGTAACCGGCAGGAACAATAGTCCGCCGGCAGCGGCAATAAGGAGTCCCAGAACAATACCTGCCTTGTAGCTGAAGCGCTTCATGAACATGGCTATGGGGATAGGGAAGAGGAAATAGGCAAACCAGTATGAGGTCTCCACAAATTCTGCCCTGGCCTGATCGATATCAAACAGGGTCATCATCTTCTTTACGACCGGTGAGAGCAGGTTGTTACTGATTGCCCACAGGAAGAAGAGGCACATCACCATTATCAGCGCAACGGTGGTGCCGGTTGTTTTTTTAGTCTGGTTCATTCTGACATATTTTTAATATAAGGTAAATTGATTTCAGTCTCTATTCCGTAGAATCGGGCCGCATTAAGACCGAGGAACAACTCCTTGTCCCGGATGCTCATTTCGCGGCTTTTCAGTATGAAGTCATAGGACATACGGTATGTTATGGCGGTTATTGTGCGCGGATAGTCCGAACCCCACATCAGTTTTTCCATACCCACCTCCGATGCCGCTTCGAGTATGGCTCTGATTGCTCCGTCAAACGGGTAGAACTCGCTGTTGAAGAGCCATGTTATGCCGCCGGATTCTATCATCACGTTTTTGTGGCGTGCCAGCCGTATCTGTTCAATCCAGCCGGGGACTGTGACCATACCGAAATGACCTATTGCTATTTTAAGGTCGGGACATTCTTGAATGACCTCTTCCATCTCCGGTACTTGAAGAACTCCATCCTCCAGTGTTATTGAGAGTATTATGCCCTGTTTTTCCATGAGACGGAACATATCCATCATCTCGGAGCAGGTAAGCATAACACGTCCTTCAGGAGTTTGCAGCCTGTGTCCGGGAATGGCAAGCGCCCTAAATCCGCCGGCGATGAGCTGTCGGGCCTGTTCCAAGTATCCTGGTTTGCGATATTCGCACATACCGCAAACCATAAAGCGGCTTGGGTAGCGTTTCTGTACGTCAGCCAGATAATCGTTCTGTATCCCGTCTATGAACTCCTGAACCACGACTGCGGCAGTGACCTGAGCGTAGTCCATATTGGAGAGGAAAACCTCGGCGGTGTTGCGTCCGTCTATGAGGAAGGGTGGCAGCATCTGGCGCACCTCGCCCATGAAGAGCGAGCGCCCGTTCTCAAGAGTAAGTATCGGCTGACCGTTCACCATGGTATCCTGACGGAGCCATAGGTGTGAGTGGGCATCTATAATCTTCATCATGAGTTGCACCAGGAAACTCTATACTGTTTGCCGATTATCTCACGCACTTCAAATACCAGATCCCAATTAAGCGGCTCCTGAACAACCTGAATGTTTTTCAGGACATTGGCCGGATTGGCCGAGCTGAAGAGGGTGGTGGCTATGCGCGGGTTGCTGCATGAGTATTGCACGGCAAGCTTCTCTATGGATGTACCGCGTCTCTTGCAGTGACGGGCGGCTTTGGCGCACGCTTCAACCAAAGGTTTGGGAGCCGGATGCCAATCGGGGATACCGCGCTCCGAAAGCAGTCCCATGGCAAGCGGCGAAGCATTTATCACACCTACGCCCTTCTGTTCGAAATATCCCAGATAGTCGTTGAGCTTGTCATCGTTCAGGCAGAAGTGGCAAAAGTTGAGTACGCTTTCAACCGTGCCTGCCGGTGTGCGGTCAACCACCCATTTGAGATTTTCAAGCTGCAGGTCGGTTATACCCACATGACTTACCACGCCTTTATTGCGCAGCTCAACCAGCGCCGGCAGTGTCTCATCGACAATCTTCTGCAGGCCGCCCGGAAGTTTTACCTGAAACTCTATGTCGTGTACATTGATAAGGTCAATATGGTCCACATTTAGACGTTCCATGCTCTCATAAACGCTCTCGGTGGCGCGTTTTGCACTGTAATCCCATGTGTTGACACCATCCTTGCCGTAGCGGCCCACCTTGGTAGAGAGCAGATATTTATCACGCGGTATCTGCTTTAGAGCCTTACCCAGCACAGTTTCGGCCTTATAGTGGCCGTAGTAGGGAGAGACATCGATAAAGTTTAGGCCGTTATCTATAGCCGTAAATACAGCCTCAATAGCCTGTTTCTCATTGATCTCACGGAATACGCCTCCCAGTGACGATGCTCCAAAGGCAAGCCTTGCTACCTTCATTCCGGTCTTTCCGATTTCATTGTATTTGAGCTCCATAAAAATTGGTTAGTTTTAGGTTAATAAATTAGTCATCCAAATATAGTCATTCTGTTTGATGCGTCATAATAAAATCACGACACTCTTCCATAAGCCACTTGGGAGTTGATGTTGCTCCGCAGATACCTATCGAACTTACTCCTTTGAGCAGATCAAGATTTATATCTTCTTTACTTTCAATGAAATATGAATGCGGGTTTACTTTAAGACATTCGTTGAACAGTACTTTTCCGTTGGAACTTTTCCGTCCTGACACAAATAGGATTACGTCATGCCGGCTTGCAAATCCACGGATATTCTCCCGCCGGTGCGAAACCTGTCCGCAAACAGTGTTATTATGTATGAAACGATGTCCCTCTTTGACTCTTTCAGCTATCTTTTCAATGAGTTGGCTGTAACTGGATGCCGATTTGGTGGTTTGCGAATATAGGAAAATATCTTTTGTGAAATCGATCAGATCAATTTCATCGGACGATTCTATCACAAGGGCATTGCCGTCAGTCTGTCCGACAAGCCCCAAAACCTCGGCATGGCCTTTCTGTCCGAATATTATTATCTGCTGGGTTGCCGGGTCCATCTCCCGATACTGTTTGTGAATGCGCTGTTGGAGCTTAAGCACGACAGGGCATGTGGCATCAATAATGGTAATGCCGTTTTGCCGAGCAATGTTGTATGTTGATGGAGGTTCGCCATGAGCACGTAGCAGTACTTTGGTATCATGAAGCGTATTCAACTCGTCATGATTTATGGTCTTCAGCCCCAGATTCTGCAGACGGGTACATTCGATTCCGTTGTGAACTATGTCGCCAAGACAATAGAGCCCGTCGCCCTTGCGCAGCTCCTCTTCTGCTTTTCCGATGGCCGAAAGCACACCGAAGCAGAATCCCGAATCGCGGTCAATCTCTATCTTCATTTGCAGATTTGATTTCCAAATACCGGTTCATCAGCCATTCATTCTGTTCTTCAAATGTCATGTGGCTGTTGTCCAACACTATTGCGTCATCGGCCTTTCTCAAAGGGGATACGGACCGATGGGAATCGATATAGTCTCTTTCCCGTACGTTTTTCAGTACATCTTCGAATTTGGGTCGTTCTCCTTTTTGCACCAGTTCGTCATAACGGCGCCGGGCGCGTATCTCTTCCGATGCAGTTATGAAAATCTTCAGCTCGGCATCGGGAAAGACGGTGGTTCCGATATCGCGGCCATCCATTATGATCGCTCCTTCGGCGCCCATGCGTCTCTGCTCTACAGTCATCGCTTCACGCACAAATCCTATTGCTGAAATAGGACTGACACTGTTTGAAACTTCCATTCCACGGATCTCATTCTCAACATTTTCTCCATTCAGGATGGTGTATTGTTTGCCGTCACTATCTTTTCCAAAAGTTATTTTTATGTTGTCTATCTCTTTGCGCAGGGACTCTTCATCAATGGTGTTATCATGAATGAAGCCGCGTCTCAAGGCATATAGGGTGACGGCACGGTACATGGCACCCGTATCAATATAGGTATATCCCGTCTTTGCCGCAAGAGTCTTTGCCATAGTGCTTTTGCCGCATGATGAATGTCCGTCAATCGCAATTATTATCTTTTTCATTTTTTACAATATGAATGCTATGTTCAACAGCAACGATGATTCCGATACCTGATATTTGCCGTATGATACGAAAAAAGAGAATCTATCCAAATGTAGTCCTGCTCCCGTAGTCATTCCCGTAAAACCGCGGCTGCCTTTCTCCGACATCTCCAGACGGCGACAGAGATTGCATCCTGCTGCCAGATAGAACCGTTCGGTCAGAAACAGGTCGACGCCATACGACATATGACGCTTCAGAATCTCACTGAATCCTCTTTTTTCTTCATCGGTAAAATAGAAATCATCGGCCTCCCAGTCGGTCAATCTGTCCAGAGTCAGCGTGAAGCGGAGTGGCGCATGTGCCGGTTTCCAAGAGACTCCTGTACTCAGGTTAAAAGGAATTTTCTGGAAGGTGTTTTCAAACGCCTTGACCTGACCGCCCAGGTTTGTTGCGGCCAATCCTATGGTCACCCCTTTGTCCTGCATGGAGTATAACAGTCCAATATTGACTCCTACCGCTATTGAAGTTTTGGAACTGTAACGCGAACAGATAAAGTTTCCGGTCACACCGCCATCCAGATTGTCGGCAAGCTTATAGGCATAGGTTATACCGACCTCCATATCTTTGCTTTTGAATGTCCCGGTTTCAATTCCGCTGGCGTCTCTCCCCTCCATCTTGCCGTAGTTGACATACATGGCATTGAATGCATATCGGGAACGGTCGTCAAGAGGACTGCTCCAACTGGCGCCCGCTACCTTTGTTTGAGCGAACCAGGTCATGGCATTAAGTCCGATTGTTGACGACGTGGTTCCTGCGAGCAGCGCAGGATTTGAGAGGAACAGCGCTATATCGGCGTCGGGAATAGATACCACGTTGCCGCCAAGCGCCGCCCCATGAGCCGAGGAGGGCAGTCTTGTAAACTCGAAGGCGGTCTGAAGATTCTGTCCGCTGGCAGTCTGCAGACAGACAATCAGCCACAACAGCAATACAAAAGTTAACGTTTTTTTCATATACGAAGGCAAAAGTAATCATTTGATTGTCAACCTCTGTTTATCTGTGCAAAAAAAACATAATATTGCGATTTTAGTTAGTACTAAAAGAAAAAAGAATTATTTTTGCCAATAAAGTGTTATTTTTGTCGATTCAAAGAACTTTAAAATTAAAAATATGGAAGTAAAGAAGTCTAAACATGCGGACCTTGAGAGAAGCAAGTCCACATTCTTGCTCATGGGTTTCGTATTTGCATTTGCCGTAATTTTTGTGGCATTGGAATGGACACAGGGTGCCGAGAAAGAGGACAATTCCGATATTTATGGTGTCAGGGATTTGACTATCATTGACGAGGAAATGATCCCTATCACGCTGCCTGAGAAGAAGACGGTACAACCCCCTCCACAGTCCACCTCTAAAGCCGAGATCATCGAGATCATCGAAGATGATGCCGATGTTGTGGAAGATATATTGATATCCACCGAAGACCAGACAACTTTTGTTGATATTTCGGCTATGGATGTGGTATATGTAGAGCCGGAACCCGAGGAGGAGGAGATATTCATGGTTGTTGAGGATCAGCCTGAATTCCCCGGAGGTACTGCTGCCCTTTTGGAATATTTGCGCAAAAACATTAAGTACCCGGCTATCTGTCGTGAAAATAACATCCAGGGACGTGTACTTATACAGTTTATTGTGAACAGGGATGGTACTGTTGTAGATCCTGAGGTTGTTAGAAGTGTTGACCCAAATCTTGACAGAGAGGCTTTGAGGGTTATCTCTACCATGCCTAAGTGGAAGCCGGGACTTCAGCGCGGTAAGCCTGTGCGTGTTAAGTTCACAGTACCGGTTAACTTCAAACTTAATTGATATAGATTTTGAAGAAGGGGTTTTTTAAGCCCCTTCTTCTTTATATCAATTCCGGATATTTTATGTTTAAAGCTGATCAGATAGCTAAAGAGCTTGAGGATTATCTTCAGGGTTTGGAGTATGTCCGTAATCCTGAAGGATTGTATATTCCGGTTCGCTATGCCCTTTCAGCAGGGGGAAAAAGAATCCGGCCGGTGCTTCTGGTCATGGCTTACAATCTCTATTCCGATGAAATAAGAAAAGCTTTTGCTGCCGCCGCCGCAATGGAGATTTTCCATAACTTCACGCTTTTGCATGACGATCTTATGGATAATGCCGATGTTAGACGCGGCATGCCCACCGTACACAAAAAATGGAATGCCAACACGGCAATCCTTTCGGGTGATGTCATGCTTATACTGGCATGCCGTTATTTGACATCTGCCTCGGAGGGAAACCCTAAACCGATTCTGGATATCGCTCTGGAGACTTTCATAGGTATTATGGAAGGACAGCAGTATGATATGGAGTTTGAGACTCGTGATGATGTTACCGAAGAGGAATATATCGAGATGATCCGTCTTAAGACTTCTGTGCTGCTTGCTGCCTGTCTCAAGATAGGTGCGCTCCTTGCAGGCGCCGGAGAATCGGACGCCAACCTCCTTTACCGCTTCGGCGAGAAGGTGGGACTGGCATTCCAAATTCAGGACGACCTGCTTGACGTATATGGTGACCCCAAGGTTTTCGGGAAAAAAACAGGAGGGGATATCCTGTGCAACAAGAAGACTTACCTCTATATAAATGCATACAGGCGTGCCGATGCTGCCATGCGAAAGGAATTGGATCGGTGGAAAGTATATGACGGTGATGATCCGCAGTCTAAAATAGATGCTGTCAAAGCAGTATATGATGCCGTTCATGTCAGGGAACAGTCCGAGGAATTGATAGAATCTCTGTTTGATCAGGCTATCTCTGATTTGGCCGGGGTGAACCTGCCCGATGCAAAAAAAGCTGTTCTAAGAGAATACGTTAAAAGGTTAATGAACAGAGTTCAATAAAGGATCATGCCGTACAGAAGACTTCCCAATACAGATAAAGCCAGAATCCGTTCACTTGCAACAGCAGTGGACAAGATGAAGAACAGTTATTATTATGCTCCGGTTCTTTCACCTGAGCTTTTTAACAGGGCGGAGAAGAAGCTACAGCAGTTCCGTGAAGTTGTAGACCGCTATCTTGCAGCACAAAAAAGACAGGTCAGCAATTCCAAATCGGACATATATCAGACAAGATTAAAAAATGCCCGTATGTATGTGTCGCATTTCCTGACTGTTTTTAATCTCTGTGTTAAACGGGGTGAAATGAAGGCCTCCGACAGACTTTTCTATTCCCTTGACGAGAATAACGGGGAACTGCCCGATCTGTCAAGTGATATCTCGGTTATCCGATGCTGCCAAAATGCCATAAAGGGTGAGAAGCTAAGGACAATGAAGGGCGGAATACCTATTTACAATCCCACAATTGCCAAAGTCAATGTCCACTTTGACCTTTTCCAGGAGTTGTATAACAAGCAGTGTAAACTTCGCAGGCTTACGGAAGAGAGCCTTGCAGCGGTTGCACTTATGCGACCTGAGATCGATGAGGTGATAGTTGAGGTATGGAATTCGGTCGAAAACTATTTTAAGGATCTTGAGGGCGAGAAAAAACTCAAATCTTGCCGGGATTACGGCCTGATATATTATTACCGCAAAGGTGAAAAAACTGATTGACACCCATTGTCATATATATACCAAGGAGTTTTACCATGATCTTCCTGAAGTGATAAGCCGTGCCCGTGAATCGGGGTTGGAATATCTTTTGCTGCCTAACATCAACAATTCTACCGTTGACAGGATGCTCCGCCTCTGTGACACCTGGCCGGATTTGTGTAAACCCATGATTGGGCTTCATCCCGGTGATCTGGATGTAGATTTTCACAGGCAGCTTGATGAATTGAAGAGTCTGCTTGATGCTGACAAAATGCCGGGGGGAGCTTGCCGTTATATAGGAATAGGAGAGACGGGTTTGGATCTTTATTGGGATAAGACAAGACTTGATGACCAGATTGAATCTTTCCGAATCCAAATAGAATGGGCACTGGAATATGATCTTCCTGTTTCAATTCATTCCAGAGAATCTTTTAAACAGATATATGATGTTTTGTCGGAATGTAAAGGTAGTGGGCTCAGAGGCGTTTTTCACTGTTTTTCCGGCAGCTTGGAAGAGGCTGAAGCTCTGATGGAGTTTGAAGGCTTCATGTTCGGAATAGGGGGTGTGCTGACCTTTAAGAAATCCGACCTGCCCAAAGCACTTGAAGTCATACCTCTTGACAGGGTTGTACTTGAAACAGATGCTCCCTATCTCTCGCCGGTCCCATACAGGGGCAAGCGAAATGAACCCTCATTCATCGTTGCTACAGCTGCACGTCTGGCTGAGGTTTACGGATGCAGTTTTGATGAGGCAGCCGCTTCCACAACGCTCAATGCCCGGTCACTGTTCCGTCTTTGACAAGACGGAGATACAATAACGGTCGCCATTCTCCGTTTATTCAATTACAAAACGGACAAAAATCCGGTATGTCATAATAATATGATAAAGTTTAAAAACTTCAAAAGGATAAGGACAGGCCTTATCATACTTGCTATAATCATAGCTTTTATCTCTCTCTTCGTATCACAGTCGCTGGTAAACGATCTGTCACGTGAGGAGTATGCCAAGATGGAGATTTTCGCAGAGGCTTACCGTACCCTCAATGCTGCCGATGATGATACGGAGCTAAATCTTGTGCTTGAGGTCTTCAAGGGTAACAGAACAATACCGGTAATAGTGGTTGATGAGGAGAGCAACATTGTCAATAATACTTTCCTCAACATAGATATAAGAAAAGGTGATACACTGGCTTATCTGACATCGTATGCCGAACGCATGCGCCAGGCCGGCAATTCAATCAAGATATATTTTGACGATAATGACGAAACCCGTTATTACGAGGTCTGTTTTGATCAATCTTTGCTGCTGAACCGTCTTAAAGTCTATCCTTACATACAGATGTCGGTTGTTGTGCTGTTTGTGCTCATAGCCATTTTTGCTCTGCTCAGTTTTAAGAAGACAGAGCAGAATAAGGTATGGGTGGGACTCTCCAAAGAGACTGCACACCAGTTGGGTACGCCAATATCATCGCTTATGGCCTGGTCCGAGCTGTTCAAAGATAAGTACGATGATCCGCTCATTGATGAGATGGAAAAAGATGTCAACCGATTACAGATGGTGGCGGAGAGGTTTTCCAAGATAGGTTCCATGCCTGAGCCTGTAACAGCCGATATGGTCGGGGTTATGAACGGTGTGATAGAATATGTGGAGCACCGTTCGCCCAAGAGTGTCCGGTTTGTTCGTGATTTCCCCGAACCTCCGGTATATGCCAGAGTAAACTCCTCCCTGTTCGGATGGGTCATAGAGAATTTGTGTAAAAATGCGGTTGACGCGATGGATGGAGACGGTGTCCTTACCATCAGATTGAGAGAAGAAAAGAGTATTGTATCGGTCGAGGTTTCGGATACCGGAAAGGGAATTTCAAAAAAGTCATGGAAAAGTGTCTTTGACCCGGGATATACCACCAAACAGAGAGGGTGGGGACTTGGACTCTCGCTTGCAAAGAGGATTGTTGAAGAGTATCATAAGGGCAAAATATATGTCAGTTTTTCGGAATCGGGTAAAGGGACGGTTTTCAGGGTAGAACTTTTTAAATGAGGACTCCCTAAGCGACACCTTCTTTAACCATTTCTTCTTGGCTGAAATTTTTAAAATATCTTCTTTTTTTAGGCCTTTGCTTATGCTGAAGATTACCATGAATGACTCTAAAGTATCATTTTCTAAAAAAAGCATTGATTTCAGAAAATAATATCATATCTTTGTGCCCCGAAAAAATGTCAAATGGGCAGGCTGGATATATATAAAGTTGAGCTGAATGGGCTTCAGGAAAAACAGGCTTCATACAGTTGGGTTGTAGATCGGAAGTTTTTCGATGCCGTAGTAGGTGAAGAGGTCAACAATGGCAAGGTCGAAGTCGAACTGACGGTAACGAAACAGTCCGATTTATATCATCTGGAATTCGTTTTGAAAGGGGATGTCATAATAACCTGTGACCGTTGTCTGGATGATATGACGCTTCATATTGAGACTACCGGAGATTTTAAGGTCAGACTTGGTGACGATTATACCGATGACGGTGATATTGTTGTTGTCCCCAGAAAAGACGGTTATATCAATGTCTCATGGTATATATATGAGTTTATAGCCTTGGCAATACCCATTAAGCATGTCCATGCACCCGGCAAATGTAACAAAGGCATGATGGAAAAGCTTAACGGACATCTGATTGAAGAAGAGGATTTTGAGGATTCCGAAGAGTCAGGGGATTCTGAAGAGACAGACCCCAGATGGGACGATTTAAAAAAAATAAAGGAAAAAGATAACGATTAAAAATAGAACAAAATGGCACATCCTAAGAGAAGGCAGTCCAAAACCAGAACTGCGAAGAGAAGGACCCACGATAAGGCAGTAGTTCCTACATTGGCAATCTGCTCTAACTGTGGAGCATGGCACGTTTTTCACACAGTATGCGGTGAGTGCGGTTATTATAGAGGCAAGTTGGCAGTGGAAAAAGAGACAGCTGCAGAGTAATGACAAGACATGAAAACGCATCTGGAAGGATGCGTTTTTTTCTTTTATGACATCCATGCACAAGGCCGGTTTTGTAAATATTGTGGGTAATCCCAATGTGGGCAAATCAACGCTTATGAATCTGCTGGTCGGAGAGAACCTCTCCATTACCACCTATAAGGCTCAGACCACCCGCCACAGGATAATGGGTATAGTCAATACAGAGGAGTCGCAGATAGTTTTTTCCGATACACCGGGCGTACTCAAACCCAATTATAAACTTCAGGAATCAATGCTGGCCTTTTCGGAATCGGCCCTGGTCGATGCCGATGTGCTTTTATATATGACCGATGTGGTCGAGAAACCTGACAAAAACAGTGATTTTCTTGACAAGGTGGCAAAGATGGAGGTGCCGGTGCTGGTCCTAATCAACAAGATTGACCTTACCGATCAGGAGAGTCTTGAAAAATTGGTGGAAATATGGCATGAAAAATTGCCTAAGGCCGAGATAATACCTATATCGGCAAAAAACAAATTCGGTGTGGAGATGATTCTTAAAAGAGTCAATGAACTTATACCGGAATCACCTCCCTACTTTGATAAGGACCAACTGACGGACAAGCCGGCCCGTTTCTTCGTTGCCGAGACTATCAGAGAAAAGATACTGCTGCATTACGATAAAGAGATTCCTTATTCGGTCGAAGTGGTTGTGGAGCAGTTTAAGGAGAACAGAAAAAGGATTCTTATAAACACTGTCATTTATGTGGAGAGAGAGTCTCAGAAAGGAATACTGATAGGTCATCAGGGACAGGCTTTGAAGCGGGTGGCGATTGAGGCCAGAAAAGATCTTGAGAAATTTTTCGGAAAGAAAATATTTATGGAAATTTTCGTCAAGGTTGATAAGGATTGGCGCAGCTCAGATTTTAAACTAAAGAATTTCGGTTATAAACAGAGCTGATAATCTGTTTGAAAGTACAATTACTGTTGAAACACTATTGGCATGATTTTTGAAATTTGATTTCAACATCTGCGCATATTAAATAAAAAGAGAGACAATATGGGTAACCTGGTAGCTATAGTCGGACGTCCTAATGTAGGCAAATCCACACTTTTTAACCGTCTTACACAGACGCGTCAGGCCATTGTGGACGATGTGGCCGGAACTACGCGTGACAGGCAATACGGCAAATGCGAGTGGGGAGACCGTTTTTTCTCAGTGGTTGATACCGGAGGCTGGGTTGTCAATTCAGACGATGTATTTGAAGAGGAGATCCGCAAGCAGGTCGGGGTGGCTATTGAGGAGGCCGATGTCATACTTTTTATGGTTGATATCAGGAACGGACTGACCGATCTGGACGATGAGGTCGGCGCTATTTTACGTCGCTCAACCACTCCTGTAATAGTTGTGGCCAACAAGATGGATACTTTTGATCTTCAGTACGGGGCTGCCGAGTTTTACAAATTAGGTCTGGGCGATCCTTTTGCAATATCGGCAGCCAACGGCAGCGGAACAGGTGAACTGCTGGACGAGATAGTCCGCCTATTGCCTTCGGAGAAACAGGCAGAGTCCGATGAAGATATCCCCCGTTTTGCCGTGGTGGGACGTCCGAATGTCGGAAAGAGTTCTATTGTCAATGCGTTTATGGGCGAAGAGCGGAATATTGTCACAGAGATACCGGGAACGACCCGCGATTCCGTTTACACCCGATATACCAAGTTCGGATTTGATTTTTTTCTAGTTGACACGGCCGGTATCAGAAAGAAAAGCAAGGTAGAAGAAGATTTGGAGTTTTACTCCGTCATGCGCTCAATACGTGCCATTGAGAACAGCGATGTATGTATTCTTATGCTTGACGCAACACGCGGTATTGAAGGTCAGGATCTGAACATTGTCTCTGTGATATTGAGAAATCAGAAGGGGCTTGTGGTGGCTGTGAATAAGTGGGACATGATTGAAGATCGTAGTGCCAAGGTCATGAAAAGTTACGAGGAGGCAATCCGTTTTCGTCTGGCGCCCTTTACCGATTTCCCGATAATCTTCACATCGGCCACCGAAAAGCAGCGTATTTTTAAGGTGCTTGAGTGTGCAAAGGAGGTCTATCTGCGCAAGACAACCCGGATTTCGACCGGCAAGCTGAACGCAAAGATGCTCCCGCTTATAGAAGCCTATCCGCCTCCATCCATAAAAGGTAAATATATCAAGATAAAATACTGTATGCAACTGCAGGGACCTTCTATTCCATCGTTTATCTTTTTTGCCAATCTGCCGCAATATGTCAAGGAACCTTACAAGCGGTTTTTGGAGAATAAGATTAGGGAAATGTGGAATTTCAGCGGAACCCCTATCAACATTTTCATCAGGCAGAAATAGGGTTACCGTTTCACTTTTGTCGTCACTCCGTTTTTGCGTACCAGCCATATGCCCGGTTGCAGAGGCAGTTCGTCAATCTCCATGTCGGCGCTGTACTCACCCGCAGGCTTTCCGGAAATCGAGAATACCTGTATCATCCCGCTTTTGACAGTCGATTCCTGTAACCCTTTTACCGGCGTGTCGGGTCCGTATCCAAGCCGGAAAGTGACTTTGCCACCGCTGTTTCTGATGTTGGTCACGGGCAATGTTATGTAGCTGCCGTCATAGACTTTCAACGCCGGGGTACTGTTCATGGTGATGCTATCCATGCCGTTATAGGGGAAAAGGTCACCGCTTCCACTTTTTACGTCGTCATTATTATCGGCAGGCAGGATTGTATAGTTTTTGGCCGCTGCGTTTACGGTGTTGTTCAGCCATCTCTCCTTCTTGTATGAGACCGACGTGACCATAAGTCCCGAAGCGGGCTGATACTTGAACCATCCCTCATTTTGATGATTTTCCAGAAGAATGAACTTGTTCTCATCGTCGGTGTCCAAGCGCAGCGCCCGACCGGAATCGTTCAGGTCCTCAAGAGTGTAGGAGCCGGGAGCATCGGCCGATGGTATATCAATCCATCCGAGTGAATAACGTTCAAAGGCTGTGTAGCCCGATGGGGCAAATCCCTTATTCCCATAAGACCCGTAACTCATTATGCTCCAGTAACCCATACCGTTAGATGAACCGCTGGCCGTGTCATAGAAGTCAGGAAGTCCCAGAATGTGTGAGAATTCGTGGCAGAATGTCCCTATGCCATCAATAATACTATCGGAATCCCAGAACAGTTCACATGTGCAAAAATAGTTTACATATGAGATGCCGTAAATATTTTGAAGTGCGATTTCATATTGGTGGGGCCATATGGTGTTGGGATCGGAGCCGCTGTAGTTCTCGCCATTGCCGGCGAAGATGACCCCCAGCATATCCACCTGTCCGTCCCGATCGTTGTCATAAATGGTCAGGTCTGCCAGATTGCCGGATATTATGCTGTCACAAATCTCCTTTACAAGCGTCATGGCATTTGAGGTATCCGTTCCGGGCTTGCTGGTGGTGTTTTTACCATATTTGGCATAACCGTATGCAGCATGAACGGGGCCGATAATGTCAAACGACGGTGAAAAAACGCCGTACGATTGAGCTTCGAAATAATCTTTTATGCTTCCTATGGCGCCTTGAAAGGTCTCTCCTTTGTATGTAACGGTGTTGGTGTATCCTTTCAGATTGCATAAATCCCAATATTTTTTTCTTATGAGTTCGTCATCCATGGTAAATTTTCGATCAAGAAAATCAACCAGCACTACCAGACAGCGGGGATTGCCTTCAGTGGGAAAATCCCGGACTTTATAGCTTGCGGGAGCGGCTGCCATATACGTAGTCCTTGCGGGAGCAGCCGACATAACAATACTCTTACGCCAGAATCCGTCGGAACTTTTCTCCACAGGTGTGCCGTCAAGTGTGGTGTAGAATACACCGTTTTCGTCGCCCTGATAGACAATGGTCATGTTGGTACCGTCGGGCTGCCGCACAATCAACGTATCCCTTCTGGCAGGAACTGCATTGCCGACAACCGTATGGAGAAGCAGCGGCAGCAAAAGTGATGTCAGCCTGAAATAGCGCATAGGCTTACTTTTGGAAAGTCTTTTTCTTCAGTTCAAAACTTTGGCTGAGGTACTTTTCGCGGACTATGGGATTGGCAGCAAGCTGTTCGGGCGTACCTTGAAAGAGGATACGGCCTTCAAACAGCAGATATGCACGGTCGGTAATGCTCAGGGTCTCATGTACGTTATGGTCAGTTATGAGAATGCCTATATCGCGGTATTTAAGCTTCCAGACTATTTGTTGGATATCTTCAACCGCAATGGGATCAACGCCTGCAAAAGGTTCGTCAAGCATTATGAATTTGGGTTCTATAGCCAGACAACGGGCTATTTCAGTACGACGTCTCTCTCCGCCGGAAAGTCTGTCGCCCAGATTTTTACGTACCTTTTGAAGACCGAACTCTCTTATCAGGCTCTCTAATTTTTCACGTTGGTAATCCTTAGGTTTCCCCGTCAGTTCCAATACCGAGGCAATGTTGTCCTCAACACTCATCTTGCGGAATACGCTGGGCTCCTGTGCCAGATAGCCGATTCCTGCCCGCGCCCGCTTATAGACAGGAAATTCCGTTATATCTTCATCGTCAAGGAAAATACGTCCCTCATTTGGGGTGATAAGACCGGTAGCCATATAGAAAGATGTGGTCTTACCGGCTCCGTTGGGCCCCAGCAGTCCTACTATTTCACCCTGTCGTACATTTATTGATACATTATTTACAACGGTGCGTTTGCCGTACCGTTTAACCAGATTTTCAGTCCTGAGGACCATCTTCCTTTCCCCGTTGTTATCAGTCAGATTATTTTCCATTATAAATCGGATGCGTTAAGGCGGATTCTTTAGGGCAAAGGTAACTGAAATCACTGACAATAGACAAATAACATCTTTTCACAATGCAAAATTAACACATTTTTTTGCCGTTTGTGATTATTGAAGTAATTTCGCACTCCGATAAGAATCTGTTAAAGAGAATGCTCCATCAGACCGGATCGGCCGACATTTTTGTCTGATTATTTATATTTAAGGTTGAAAATCAGGGGACAGAGACAGATAAAAGGAAAACAGAAATAAAAATAAAGAGAAAACAACAGAATGAACGTAACGTTTGAGAATGTAAGCAAGGTACAGGGCCTTCTTACTGTCAGCATTGAAAAAGCTGATTACCAAGAGAATGTAACAAAAGCACTTAAAGAGACTAAAAAGAAGGTACAGATGCCGGGCTTCCGTCCGGGAATGGTACCCATGTCACTTGTGCAAAAAATATACGGCAAGGCAATAAAAGCCGATGAGATAAACAAGATAATTCAGGAAAAGGTTTACAACTATATTAAGGAAAACAAGATTGATATGCTTGGCGAACCTCTTCCCAATGATGCAAAAGAGTCGGGCATGAGCCTCGATGACGATGATATGAAGTTCTACTTTGACATAGCACTTGCACCTGAGTTTGAGGTGTCGGTTGACAAAGAGGACTCCATAACATACTATGAGATCAAGGTTTCCGATGAAATGGTTGAGAATCGCATTAAGGATTACACTCGTCAATTCGGTAGATACGAACAGGTTGACGGATATGCCGACAATGACATGATCAAAGGTCGTATTGTCGAGCTTGAGGCCGACGGTTCGGTCAAGGAGGGTGGCATAGAGGCCGATTCTGTTACCATAATGCCGACATATTTCAAGGAGGAGTCACAGAAAAAACTCTTCAAGGGCGCCGTTAAGGGCGGCACCGTTGTTTTTTCTCCTTCAAAAGCTTACAATGGCAGCGAAGTTGAGATTTCATCACTTCTCAAAATAAAGAAGGAGGAGGTTGCCGGAAACATATCGGATTTTTCGCTTGAGATAGAGAGTATTACCCGTTTTATCGAAGCCGATCTCAATCAGGAACTGTTTGACGGAGTGTTCGGCAAGGATACGGTAAAGGATATCGATGATTTTCGCTCGAAGGTGAGAGAGATGATAGCCGCAGGTTTCGTTCCCGACAGCGACTACAGGTTTATGCTTGATTCCCGAACCTACTTTATGGAAAAGGTGGGCAAGCTGGATTTTGCCGATGACCTGTTGAAGCGTATTATCAAGGCAAACCGCAAGGAGGATGAACAGGATAGTGTCGATACCGATTTTGGACGCAGCCTTGAGGAGTTGAAATGGCACTTGATCAAGGAGAAGCTGGTCGAAAAATATGCCGTTAAGGTGGAGGAAGATGATGTGAAGGCTATGGCCCGTGAGGCTACGCGTGCACAGTTTGCGCAATACGGCATGATGAACCTTCCTGACGAATTGCTTGACAACTATTCGAAGGATATGTTGAAGAAACGTGAGACAGTTGACGGACTTGTAAACCGTGTTGTGGAGAGCAAGCTTACTGCGGCTCTTAAGAAAGATGTAAAACTGAAGAAGAAGAAAGTATCTGTTGAAGAGTTCAACAAACTTTTTGAAAATCCTTCGGTTTCATAAGACAATTTAATAGCTGATATTGTATAATAGTAAAAAAGAACGACTATGGATGATTTCCGTAAATATGCTGTTCGCCATTTGGGCCTGAACAGTCAGGTACTTGACGATGTCATCAAGGCCGAGTCACAATACTTGAATCCCTATATTCTTGAGGAGCGCCAGTTGAACGTAACTCAGATGGATGTCTTCTCACGATTAATGATGGATAGAATAATATTTCTGGGAACAGAGATTACCAATTATACTGCAAATACCGTGCAGGCTCAACTGCTCTATCTGGATTCGGTGGATTCGACAAAGGAGATCTCAATCTATCTGAATTCTCCCGGTGGCAACGTGACAGCCGGTCTGGGTATCTATGATACCATGCAATTTGTATCCAGCCCTATTGCCACCATATGCACCGGAATGGCCGCCAGCATGGCTGCCGTACTTTTGGTGGCCGGTCAGGAGGGTAAACGTTCGGCGTTACCTCACAGCAGGGTTATGATCCATCAGCCTATGGGTGGCGTACAGGGTCAGGCAAGTGACATAGAGATCACGGCCCGTGAAATTCAGAAGATGAAGAAAGAACTTTACACCATCATATCCGAGCATTCCAATACACCTTTTGACAAGGTTTGGGCCGACAGTGACCGTGACTACTGGATGACGGCCGAGGAGGCTAAGGATTACGGTATGATCGATCAGGTTTTGAAAAAACGCAAGTAACGGACAATGGCAGGAGTCAGAAAAGGTAAATATTGCAGTTTCTGCGGACGTTCCGACAAGGAGGTAGGTTTTCTGCTAGCCGGACTGGAGGGCGCTATCTGTAACGAATGTGTCGAACGGGCAGCCGAAATCGTGCAAGAGACAAAGCCGTCGGTCAAAAAAGAACCGATGCAGTTGGGTCAGATACCTAAGCCGCGGAAGATTAAAAAATTCCTTGATGATTATGTGATAGGTCAGGACGCAGCAAAAATATACCTGTCTGTTGCCGTTTACAACCATTACAAGAGAATTTCCCAACCCGATGCCGACGATATTGACATTGAGAAAAGCAATATCATACTTGTCGGGGCTACCGGTACGGGTAAAACTCTTCTCGCAAAAACAATAGCGCGGCTTTTGAAAGTACCTTTTACCATTGTCGATGCAACTGTGCTGACCGAGGCAGGGTATGTGGGCGAGGATGTGGAGAGCATTCTTTCCCGTCTCCTTCAGGTAGTCGATTACGATGTGGAGGCTGCTCAGCGCGGAATAGTCTTCATAGATGAGATTGACAAGATAGCGCGAAAGAGCGATAATCCCTCGATAACGCGTGACGTTAGCGGTGAAGGGGTACAGCAGGGACTGCTCAAACTTCTGGAGGGCTCGGTGGTAAACGTCCCGCCTCAGGGAGGCAGGAAACATCCGGAGCAAAAATGTGTTCAGATAGATACCAAGAACATACTTTTTATATGCGGCGGGGCTTTTGACGGAATAGAACGCAAAATTGCCGCCCGCCTGAACACTCAGGTGGTGGGATTTGATTCCGTAGAACAGCGCAGTAAGGTTGATTTCAACAATATAATGCGGTATGTGTCGCCTCAGGATCTGAAGTCTTACGGCCTTATACCTGAAATAATAGGACGTCTTCCCGTGGTGACAAGTCTTCAGCCTCTGGGACGTGATGCTCTGCGCAGTATATTGACCGAACCGAAGAATTCCATAGTCCGTCAGTACACAAAGCTGTTTGCTCTTGATGGGATTGAGCTCTCATTCGAACCGGAAGTGCTTGATTTTGTCGTTGATAAGGCTATTGAATTTAAGTTAGGCGCTCGTGGACTTAGGTCTATAGTTGAAACCATAATGGTTGATGCCATGTATAACTTGCCTTCGACGAATCGCAAGAAATATACAGTTACCTTGGAATATGCTAAAAGTCAGACAGAGAAAGCTGATGGTACCATTTTGGATGCAATCTGATTTTTTAAGAAAAAAGTTTGCAATTTTAACAGACTTCTGTATAACTTTGTTCTTAGACCGTAACATGGCCATAAACTATGTTTTATAGTGTTTTGTGTAGTATATGGCAGCAAAGAATATAAATTTGAATGATGTGCTCAAAAACCATTTCGGTTTTGACACTTTCAAAGGTGACCAGGAAGCTATAATAAAGAATTTGCTTGCGGGTAGGGATACTTTTGTGCTTATGCCTACCGGCGGAGGCAAGTCTTTGTGCTACCAGTTGCCTGCAGTCATCATGGAGGGTACGGCAATTGTAATATCTCCACTGATAGCGCTGATGAAGAATCAGGTTGATGCGATGCGCAACATGGGTGAAGAGGACGGTATAGCCCACTTCATCAACTCTTCACTCAACAAAGCCGCCATTGACCTTGTAAAGGCTGATATTCTTGAAGGAAAGACGAAGCTGCTCTATGTGGCTCCGGAATCATTGACCAAGGATGAAAATGTGGAATTTCTCAAAAAGATAAAAATTTCATTCTATGCCGTTGACGAAGCTCACTGTATTTCAGAGTGGGGACACGATTTCAGACCCGAATACCGTCGTATAAGACCTATAGTTAACGAGATAGGCAATGCTCCGATAATAGCTCTGACGGCTACGGCTACAAATAAGGTACGTGATGACATCAAGAAAAACCTGGGTATTCAGGATGCCGATGATTTTAAATCCTCATTTAATCGTTCCAACCTCTATTACGAGGTACGTCCCAAAACCAGAGGTGTTGACAAGGATATAATAAGGTTTATAAAAGCCAATGCGGGCAAATCAGGTATAATATACTGTCTGTCAAGAAAAAAAGTTGAGGAACTGGCCGAGATACTTCAGGCCAATGATATACCGGCAATGGCCTATCATGCAGGTATGGAGGCCGCAGTTCGCTCCAGCACTCAGGATGCCTTCATTATGGAAAAGATAGACGTTATTGTGGCTACCATAGCTTTTGGAATGGGAATCGATAAGCCCGATGTACGTTATGTTATCCATTATGACATTCCAAAAAGTCTGGAGGGTTATTATCAAGAGACCGGTCGCGCCGGACGTGACGGCGGCGAGGGTCAGTGCATAGCATTTTACAATAGCAAGGATGTGCAGAAACTTGAGAAGTTCCTTGAAGGGAAACCGCTTGCCGAGCAGGATATAGGGCGTCAGCTGTTACAGGAGACCACCGCTTACTGTGAGTCATCGGTTTGTCGCCGCAAGCTGCTGCTCCACTATTTCGGAGAGAATTATGAAGAGGACAACTGCGGAAGTTGCGACAACTGTCTCAGTCCGAATAAGAAGCTCGAGGCCCGTGACCTGCTTGAAACGGTTCTGGAGGTGGTCTTGGCTGTCAAAGAGAATTTCAAGACCGACTACATTGTCGATATACTTGTTGGAAACGAGACAACGGCCGTCACCGATTATATGCATGAGGAACTCGATTTTTTCGGTTCAGGTTCCGATGAGGAGGAAAAGACATGGAACGCTGTTATCCGTCAGGCGCTAATCGCCGGTTACTTAAGGAAAGATGTAGAGAATTACGGAATTATAAAGATTACGGACGAGGGTTGGAAATTTCTGAAGCATCCAACATCTTTCATGATAGTTGAGGACAAGGAATTTGACGATGATAGTGAAGGACCGATGCGCGGCGGCGGATCGTTTGCCGTTGATCCCGAACTCTATTCAATGCTCAAGGATCTGCGCAAGAAGTTGGCAAAACAGCTGGAATTGCCTCCTTACGTTATTTTTCAGGATCCGTCGTTGGAAGCTATGGCTACCACCTATCCCATCACTATGGAGGAACTCCAGAACATCCCAGGAGTGGGTTCAGGCAAGGCGAAACGCTACGGCCAGAAGTTTATAGAGCTAATAAAACGCCATGTCGAAGAGAATGAGATTGAACGCCCCGAGGATATGCGTGTCAGGACAGTGGCCAATAAGTCGAAACTCAAAGTGAGTATCATTCAGAGTATTGATATGAAGGTTGCTTTGGATGACATAGCTATAAGTAAAGGTATCGATTTTGATGAACTGCTCACAGAAATTGAGGCTATAGTATATTCCGGAACGAAACTGAACATAAACTATTTCATCGACAGTGTTATGGACGAGGAGCGTGCCGAGGATATATACGAGTATTTCAGGGAGTCCTTAAGCGATTCCATTGATGATGCCATTGATGAACTCGGCAATGATTATTCCGAGGAAGAGATACGTCTGGTGAGGATAAAGTTTATATCGGAGATGGGAAATTGATAATACTAATTTAAACAATAACAATATGTCATTTATTGAAGATAGGGTAATAATGGAGGGGTTGACCTTTGATGACGTGCTGCTGATACCGGCATATTCGGAGGTGCTTCCGCGTGAAATCTCTTTGACGAGCCGCTTTTCCCGTAACATAACGCTGAATCTGCCGTTTGTTACAGCTGCTATGGACACTGTGACGGAATCGAGTATGGCTATAGCCATAGCCCGTGAGGGTGGAATCGGAGTAATCCATAAGAATATGTCTATTGCCGAACAGGCAAGACAGGTCGCCATCGTTAAACGTGCCGAGAACGGTATGATTTTTGACCCTATTACCATACATCGTAATAATACTATACGCGATGCTCTGGCTCTTATGGCCGAATATCACATAGGAGGTATTCCGGTGGTTGAGAATGACGGTACGCTATGCGGAATCGTGACCAATCGCGACCTTCGTTTCCAACGCGACTACGATGTCAAGATTGATGATGTAATGACAAAAGAGCGTCTGGTGACAACTCATCAGCAGGTTGACATGGAGGCTGCTTCACAGATCCTTCAGGAACACAAAATCGAGAAACTGCCGGTAATTGACAGTGATGGCAAGCTTATAGGTCTTATAACATACAAGGACATAACCAAGGCAAAGGACAAACCTATGGCTTGCAAGGACAGCAAAGGCCGTCTGCGTGTTGCCGGTGGTGTAGGGGTCACAAAGGATTCGATGGACCGTATTGCCGCTCTGGTTGAGGCCGGAGTTGACGCAATAGTTATTGATACCGCTCACGGCCATTCACTCTCGGTTGTTGAGAAGCTTAAGGAGGCAAAGGCCAGTTTCCCTGAAATAGACATTGTGGTCGGCAATATTGCTACCGGAGCTGCCGCCAAGATGTTGGTCGATGCCGGCGCCGATGCCGTTAAGGTCGGTATAGGTCCGGGTTCGATATGCACTACCCGAGTTATTGCCGGCATAGGTGTTCCGCAGGTTTCGGCGATTTACAATGTAGCCTGTGCCATAAGAGGTTCGGGTGTGCCTATCATAGCCGATGGTGGTCTGCGTTACTCAGGCGATGTTGTCAAGGCTCTTGCAGCCGGTGGTAACAGTGTCATGTTCGGTTCACTCGTGGCCGGCACCGAAGAGTCGCCGGGTGAAACGATTATATTTAACGGCCGTAAATTCAAGTCTTATCGCGGCATGGGATCACTGGAGGCAATGGAGAGCGGCTCTAAGGACCGCTATTTCCAGGCAGGAGAGACCGATGCAAAAAAACTTGTACCTGAAGGTATAGTAGGTCGTGTGCCTTACAAGGGAACTCTTTACGAGGTGATCTACCAGCTTGCCGGCGGTCTGCGTTCAGGAATGGGCTATTGCGGTGCAAAAAACATTGAAAAGCTGCATGAGACCAAGTTTGTGAGGATTACGAATGCCGGAATGAATGAAAGTCATCCACATGGTGTGGCTATAACCAGTGAGGCTCCCAATTACAGCCGTTACGAATAATATTGTTGTTATGAAAAGGTTATTTGTAACACTGTTCTCGCTCATGGCTGCTCTTCTCCTGTTTGCCCAGAGCGATGATCCTGTAATCATGACGGTCAACGGCAATGAGATACGCAAGTCCGAGTTCGAGTATTTCTACAGGAAAAACCGGACCGAAGATATCGAAAGCTTGAATGACATCAAAGAGTATGCCGAACTCTACCGTGATTTCAAACTTAAGGTTCAGGCGGCAATCGATGCGGGTATAGACAGGCAGGAGTCGTTCCTTAGTGAGTACAAGGGATATCGTGACATTCAGGCCGAGAACTTTCTTGTAGATTCGGCTTTTCTTGAAGAGACGGCACATCAGACTTTTCTTATATCGGCCGCTGAAGTCGGTCCTGACGGTATAACCGAGCTCTATCTTCTCTCAGTCCTTGTCAAGGAGGCTACGCTTGAGGCCGATGAGGCTGCCAGACAGACCATAGATTCCCTTTACAGTCTGTTGGTGGAAGGTGAAGATTTTCGTACTTTGGCTGCGAAACATTCCGATGACGGTGCGGCAAGGAACGGCGGTGCTGTAGGCTGGGTGTCACGGCCTCAGTTGCCTGAAGAGATAGGCGATGTGCTTTTCAATCTGGAACCGAACATGGTAAGCACACCGTTCCCCTTCGAGAACTATTACGTGATAGTCAGAGCGGGCGGACATCAGGACTTCGGCAAGTACGAAGATCACCGTCAGGCCATATATGAATGGATGCAAAAACAGCCCGAGATATTAGAGGATGCAAAACTGTCGCAGGGAGAAAAACTCTCTGAAAAATATGGCTGGGACCTTACACCCGAAGAGGCTCTTGCCCGTGCAGACAGTATGCTTGAAACCCTTTTCCCCGAGTTTGGGAACTTATCAAGGGAGTATTACGAGGGGCTGCTTATGTTTGAGATAAGCAACCGTGAAGTGTGGGAAAAGGCCGGTGAAGATACTTTGGGCCTTTTGAAGTTTTTCAAAGATAACCGAAAGAGATATAGATACGATGAACCTCGCTTCAAAGGAGTACTGGTCTTCAGCAAGGATGAGGAGACATTTCGGAATGTGAAACAGACATTGGAAGACCTTCCTTATGATGAGTGGGTCGATACATTGTTGACCTTCAACGCCGATGAATCCAGAATAAGGGTCATGAGGGGACCTTTTGAGAAGGGACAGAACATGTATGTGGATAAGGTGATATTTGGAGAGGGCTCTTTTGAACCGCTTGAAAACTGGCCCAGCGTGAATGCCGTAGGTCGTATGATGTCGGCACCTGAGGAGCCGGCCGACCTTGGCGGTCAGTTGGTTAACGATTATCAGGACTGGCTGGAGAAGCAGTGGTTGAAACGCCTGAAGAAACAGTATCGCACGAAAATATATAAAAAAGTATTAGAGACGGTTTTGATTGAGGGTTGAGATGAGTGTATCTGTAAGTCATATAAAAAAGAGTCTTTATTCGGATTTAAGGATAGCAGTAATGATATCGGCAGTCATCCTGTCGGTCTCATTGGTTTCTTGCCGGAGGATAAAGACATCGGTTGTTTATGAGCGCGGAAAGACTCCTCTTGTCGAACTCAACGGTTCTGTGCTTTATGAGGAGGAGTTGGTAAATGCGCTTCCGCCCGGTTATTCGGGTCAGGACAGTATTGATTTTGCCGAAAAATATATAAGGAACTGGGTTGAGGACGTGATGTTTTATCATAATGCTATTAGAAACATTCCTGATACAAAAGACATAGACCGTCTTGTGGAGAATTACCGGCGTTCGCTCATAGAGCATGAGTATCAGCGGCGTTTGCTGGATCAGAAATTCTCGACTCAGATCACCGACGAAGAGATTGAACAGTTCTACAATGAAAATTCCCGTCTGTTTGAACAGAATGAATCACTTGTCAAAGGACTTTTTCTGAAAATTCCTGCCAAAGCTCCGGAGTTGGCCAAGATAAGGAGACTATATGTTCAGATTGACGATGCGTCATTTGAAGAAATTGAGAAATACAGCATACGCAATTCTGCCCGATGTGAGTTTTTTTATGAGAATTGGCGTCCGCTGGCTGAAATCGAGATGCTCCTTCCTCAGTCGGATATTCCGTTGGAGAGTATGCTCGAGGAGAAGAGGAGCCTTGAATTTAAAGACGAAGAGAACATATACCTTTTGAATATAAGCGAACTGATCAGTAAAGGCGGTATTGAGCCACTTGAGTATGCACACGGAAAGGTACGCGTGTTACTGACTAACAACAATGAGGTTGAGTATATGAAAAAGGTCAGGGAGGAGTTGTATCAGAGTGCTTTGGAAAAGAATTTAATAGTATATCACAGAGAAAAATGATAAACAGACCGTATATTCTTATTGCTGCAGTGACGGCTTTATTAAATTTACCTACCGGTATTTCGGCTCAAAACAATGTAATTGACGAGGTGGTTTGGGTCGTGGGTGATGAGGCCATATATAAATCCGAGGTAGAGGAGGCACGGCAAGAGGGTGCCTTGCGTGGTATTCGCTGGGAGGGTGATCCATATTGCATAATCCCTGAACAGATTGCAGTCAACAAACTGTTCATGAACCAGGCTGAACTTGACAGTATTACGGTCAGTCCGGAAGATGTAAATTTCCAGGTTGACATGTATTATAACGAGATGGTCAATCAGGCCGGTTCGGCAGAGAAACTGGAAGAGTATTACGGAATGGGTTCGGACCAGATAAAGATAAGACTTTACGAAACCCGTGAGGCGGACCTTATCATAGGACAGGTACGTGAAAAGCTAATGGAGAGAGTCAGAGTGACCCCGGCCGATGTGCGCCGTTTCCTGAAGGATGTTCCACCCGATGACATTCCCTACATTCCCACTCAGGTTGAAGTTCAGATAATCACAATTGATCCGGTTATTCCTCAGGAGGAGATTGATGAGGTGAAGGCCGAGCTCAGGGAATATATTGAGAGAGTACAGTCGGGCGAGATTCCCTTTTCAACATTGGCCCGTCTCTATTCCGAAGATCCGGGTACGGCACGGAACGGCGGTGACTGCGGTTTTATGGGGCGTGGCGAGATGGTCCCTGAATTTGCAACGGTAGCTTTCAATCTGACCAATCCCGACAGGATTTCGAAGATAGTTGAGACCGAATACGGTTTCCATATCATACAGCTCATTGAAAAGCTTGGCGACAGGGTCAGGGTAAGACATATACTCCGTAAGCCCAGAATACCGATGACAAGTATCGAGGAGTCTATCTCCAAGCTGGACTCGATAGCTCAGGATATACGTGCCGGTAAATATTCGTTCGAGAGTGGTGTCACCAATTTTTCATCGGACAAGGATACATATAACAACAATGGCCTGATGACACACCGCCCCGAGCCCGGTATGCCCGGAATCTCAAAATTCGAGATGCAGCAGTTGCCTCAGGATGTTGCCAAGGTGGTTGATGGCATGCGTTTAGGTGAGATATCGGATCCCTTCACCATGCAACTCAATAACGGCAAAGTCGTATGTGCCATTGTAAAATTGAAAAACAGAATAACCGGTCACAAGGCCACTATGACCGATGATTATGAGATTTTGCACTCCATGGTCAATAATGTCCGGCGTGAAGAGGCTATCCAAAAATGGATAAAAGAGAAACAGCGCACCACATACGTTAAGATAAGCGAGGGCTGGAATGACTGTGAGTTTCTCTATCCGGGATGGGAAGATTAAAATTTTTAGGTCATGAAACAGAAAGTACGGCTCATTACCGTTTTATCTGCGTTTATTCTGACAGCCGGCTCTGCCGTTTGTCAGGAGGCGACAGATGATTATGTGCCCTATGATTCTGTAAATCTTGAAAAGACCGCAAATATCGGTAGCACTATAAACAGAGCCGCCGATTCCATAGATTCTATCGATTCCATTAGTTCCGTTTCCACTGACTCAACGAGTGCAGACAATGCCGCCGACTCCATCGGTTCAACCGCCCAAGACGGCGAAAACCAAAAATTCGTTTATCTGCTGAATTCCGACCTGCTCCGTTATGATAAGTTTTTGAATCCGGATGCCCAGATTCTGATAGGAAATGTCACCTTCCGTCATGACAGCATGTATATGTATTGTGACAGTGCCCTGTTCTATCAGGAGATGAACTCATTCGAGGCTTATCATAACGTACGTATGGAACAGGGGGATACGCTCTTTTTGTTTGGCGATTCGCTCTTTTATGACGGCAACACCAGAATTGCACGCGTAAGGGACAACGTAAGGCTTGAAAACCGCAGTATGGTACTGCTTACGGACAGTCTCAACTATGACAGGAACATAGGCATAGGATGGTTTTTTGACGGCGGAACACTGCTTGACGAGGAGAGCACCCTTATATCGGAATACGGACAGTTCGAGGTGGAGACCAAACTGGCCACATTCATTCGGGATGTGATGCTTGAAAGTCCCGATTATAACCTGACATCGGATACACTCCATTACAATACGGATCTTCATAAAGCCTTCATAGTGAGTCCAACTACAATAATTAGTGAAGATAATACTATCCAAACAAGCCGCGGCTCATTCAATTCGGATACCGGAGATGCGCTCCTGCTCAACCGTTCGGAGATAATACAGAACGATGGAGAGACAAAGATGACAGGAGACAGTATCATCTATTCCGAGAGTGAAGGATCAATTTTCGGTTACGGCAATGTGCTTTTAAATGATTATGCCAACAAAATTGACATTTCGGGCGACTTTGCATGTTATTTTAAGGACAATGATTCGGCCGTTGTTACCGACGAATCTCTGCTTATAGAATATTCGTCAGGCGACTCTCTCTATGTCCATGCCGATACGTTCCGTCTGACCACCTTCTACAATGAGACAGGCGATACGGTAATAAACCGTCATGTTAGGGCCTTCAACAGAGTCAAGGCCTATCGGCACGACTTGCAGATGATAGCCGATTCGGCTCAGTTCTGTACTGCCGATACCACTCTCACACTGTTTCAGGATCCTATATTGTGGAGTGACAATCAGCAAATACTGGGTGAGAAAATGATATTCTATTTGAATGACAGCACTATCGAGCGGGCCGAGGTGTTGGGGCAGGCTCTCTTTATTCAGGACAATGATTCCTTGCACTATAATCAGATAACCGGCCGTGAGATGTATGCCTGGTTCATTAACGGTGAGATTGATAAGGCCGATGTCAAAGGTAATGTGCTGGCCATTTTTTACCCCATAGACGATGCCGATACCACAATGATAGGTATGAATACTCTTGAAGCATCGCATCTGACCATACATTTTGTTAACAGGACAGTTGAAAAGATAGTGGTACATGGCAGGTCCAGCGGAGTCATGTACCCCATGAGCAAGCTGGATGAGAAAAAGATGTATTTGGCTAATTTCAACTGGTTTGACAGACTGAGACCGTTGAGTCGGATTGACGTCTTCTACTGGCGTGCAAAACTTGCTACGGAACAATTAAAACAGACAATAACCAAGGAAGTGCCGTTACCGACACTGCCTAAAAAAGAGAACAATTAATATGGGACTATTTTCAGTAAACAGACAGCCCCGCCGTTATGATCATAAATATATCTATTACGATGAGCGGAAGGACAAGCTGGCAAAGATTGAAGAGAAAGCCAAACGTGAACTTGGTATGCTTCCCGAAGAGACGACGTACGATCCGGAGAGGATCCGCGGTAAATTTATTGAAAACACCAAACATTTGAAACGTTACAAAGCGAATGGTGGACCGCGCATATCAATACCGGTGGCGTTGATACTTATTGTGTTGCTGATTTTTGTCATGCGTTGGCTTTTGAAGAGCAGCATATAGTATTGGGTCAATTCAATATGAAGGTAAGGGTTTTATCGCAATCAGTAGCCAGTCAGATTGCTGCCGGCGAGGTGATCAACCGCCCCGCATCGGTAGTTAAGGAACTTGTTGAGAATGCTGTTGATGCCGGAGCCGACAGCATCGGGATATTTGTGACCGATGCGGGACGCACAATGATCCAAGTGATAGACAACGGTTGCGGCATGTTGCCCGATGACGCCCGTCTTGCTTTCGAACGGCATGCCACCTCGAAGATCAGTGAAACAGATGATCTCTACTCACTGGCCACATTCGGATTCCGCGGTGAGGCCCTCCCCTCCGTTGCCGCGGTCTCGGAGGTCGTGCTGCGTACACGTACGGCCGATAGTGAAACCGGAACGGCTATTACGGTGAAGGCCTCGGAAATGGTCTCACAGGAGACCGAAGTGTGTCCTGTGGGCAGCAATTTCATCGTCAGAAATCTCTTCTTCAATGTCCCTGCAAGACGAAAATTCCTTAAGAGCAATCAGACCGAAGCAGGTCATATCATGGCCGAGATAGAGCGTATTGCTCTGGCTCATCCTGAGGTTGCTTTCGAGTTCACAAGCCAGGGCACGCAGCTGTTTCAGTTGCCGGTGTCGTCCGTTAAGCAGAGAATAGTCAATCTTTTCGGCAAAAAGATGAATCAGGCACTTCTGCCCGTTCAGGTAGAGACGTCGGTAATCTCCATAAGCGGTTTTGTCTCTACACTGAATAGTGTGCGCAGTCGCGGCGCCAAACAGTTCTTCTTCGTAAACGGCCGCTACATGAGGCATGCCTATTTCCACAAGGCAGTTCTCAGTGCGTACGAGAATCTGATACCGGAAAATGTCCAACCTTCATATTTTCTCTTTTTGAAAGTGGCGCCTGATGCCATTGATGTCAACATACATCCCTCCAAGACCGAAATAAAATTCGAGGATGAATCTGTATTGTGGAAAATCATTATGGCTGCCGTCAAGGAGTCGATAGGTAAGTTCGAGGAGATGCCCACCATTGACTTCAATACGACCGATATGCCCGATATTCCCGTCTTTGACGCAAACCGCAAAGCCACTCAGCCCAAGGTCGGTTATAATCCCGATTTCAACCCGTTTGCAGGCGGCAGGAGCGACTTCAGGTCTTCGCGTTACAATACGGATAACTGGGCTAAGCTGTACGGTGATGTAATAGAGGATAAGATAAATGAGGGTACGGTCTCTTTCCGTCCGGCGACTGAAAGCATCATTCAGGCCGAGGAACAATATGCACGTATATTCCAATATGCAGAGCGTTATATACTGGTTCCCGTAGAGCAGGGTCTTATGGTGGTGGACCAGCACAGAGCACATCTGCGCGTGCTCTATGAGAAATTCCTTGACGATGCCGCAGGCCGTGCCGCCGCCTCACAGGGGCTGCTCTTTCCGGAGATGTTCCAGCTCTCTCCGACCGATGCCATAGCATTTGCCGAGTTGCATCCCCGTTTCCTTGCTCTCGGTTTTGATATTTCCGATATGGGACGCGGCGCAATTGCGGTACAGGGTGTACCGTCGGGGGTAGAGGGTCAGGACTACGAGGGTCTTATAACCGATATGATTGCCGATCTGCGTATCAACCCCACGCAGGAAGAGGAGCGTCAGTTGGAATCGATGGCTCTGGCTATGGCCCGCAGAGCTGCAATACCTGTCGGACGACATATGTCAGAGAGTGAGATGCAGGAACTTCTCCGTTCACTTAAAGCGTGCCGGATGCCCTCCCGTACTCCCGATGGCAAGTCCACATATGTGATCAAGTCCGATCAGGAGATCTTAAAATGGTTTGATTGATAAATTTTTAGTGAGCGTGTTTTTCCCTTGAAGGTCACTTCTTTTTTGGGGAATGTCTCTTCTCTAGTTTGGTAAGTACGTTTCATTTTCGTTTTGCGAACACGTCCTCCCAAGTGTCATTATGGAAAATCTCTTCTTTTAAGAGGTTCAATAGACCTTGAAGCCTATTATCTCACGTACTTCGCGAAGAGTCTTTGAAGCGCTCTCTCGCCCTTTTTCAGCGCCTCTGCGAGCCACCTTTTCCAACAGCTCGGTATTGCTTGAGTACTCCTTGATCCTTTCACGTATGGGCGCGGTTACAGCTATGATATCCTCGGCAAGCTTTTTCTTGAGCTCGCCGTAAAGCAGGCTGCAGTCATTCCACTTATCGTTAAAGTAGTCGTGAGTATCTTTTGTCGAGACTATCTCAAGCAGGGTAAACAGATTCTGTATCACTTCGGGCTTTTCGCTGTTTGGAGTCTGCGGACCGGCATCGGTCACGGCTTTCATCACCTTTTTGCGGATCACCGAAGGCTCATCGCACAAAAATATACAGTTATCGTCCGATTTGCCCATCTTACCGGAGCCGTCCAGACCGGGAATCTTGATCCCGCCATCTTTAGAAAGTGAAAATGATTCCGGTTCTGGGAAGAAATCCACCTTGTACATCTGGTTGAAACGACGCGCAAACTTACGTGCCATCTCCATATTCTGCTCCTGGTCTTTGCCTACGGGCACCTTATTGGCCTTATGGATTATTATGTCCGCTGTCATCAGCGTGGGGTAGGTCAGCAGGCCGGCATTGACATTATCCGGCTGTTTGCGTGCCTTCTCCTTGAATGAGGTGACGCGTCCCAGTTCGCCCAGATATGCATTCATATTCAGGTAGAGGTAGAGCTCTGCAACCTCAGGGACATCGCTCTGCACATAGATGGTGCTCTTTTCAGGGTCCAGGCCGCAGGCCATATATTCGGCCAGTATGGTACGGGCGCTCCTCTGAATGTTATCGGGGGTGGGGTGAGTGGTCAGCGAATGCCAATCGGCTATGAAAAAGAAACATCTGTAAATATCCTGAAGCTTTACGAAACTGGTAACTGCACCGTAATAGTTGCCAAGATGCAAGTTACCTGTAGGGCGAATGCCGCTGAGAACTGTTTCCATAGTGTAATATATTGTTGTTTGGTGTACATACTTTACTGTACACTCGGTTTTGCACTGCGAAGATACCACAAAAAGAGCTATAGAGGGGCAATTTTTTTGCAAAAAACGGCTTAAAAGTTTTTTACGGTGAGCAAAAGTGTTTATCTTTGCACCGCTTTTACGAAAGCAGGGGCGTTTAGCTCAGCTGGTTCAGAGCATCTGCCTTACAAGCAGAGGGTCACTGGTTCGAATCCGGTAACGCCCACCCGGAAAACAAGGCACCTGCCAAAACTTTGGCAGGTGCTTTTTTTTTGTCCTAAAAACTCTTTAATTTATTTTCACAAAAACAGGATTGCTGTAAAACCAGAGATCTTCGAAAGCCTTGGCAGCCGTGTTCTCGCCAAACACATCGATAAGCGGATTGCCATATTCGTCGATTTCGGAATCGGCATCACCGAATGCGTGATGTGTTCCCCGTAAACGGAAATATGAATCGGAGTCAACGGTTGCCGTATAAGTTATCTCTTTTATACCATTACCCAGGTCTTTCCAAAGTTGTGTTTTAATACCGTTTGCGTCGGTATGTTCTGTTTTTCCGAAACGTGCGATTACTTTTGTTGTAGAAACTTCGTCCTTCGTGTAATCGGGATGTGACGGATCTATTAGTCCGGTAACTTTTCCGGCAATCAAATCGATATGGTCAAGTTCCGGTTCGTTGAAATCGCTAAAACTGTTATGATTTTTTCCAATCGGGTCTCTGACAATGATTTTTATTGTAACCTTGTTGTTGGAGGTTGTGAAGGTCTCGCCCATTGTGGCATCGCCAACGGTAAACCTTAACGAATCTATCAAATCTCCCATCACAATATAGGAGTTGCCCGAACGCAATCCGTCCACAATCCCTTGTGCAGTACGCTCTTTTACAAAAACTATTGTCTTCTGATATTCGCCCGGATAAAAGTCGGAACCCTCTCCGTGGAAGTCGGAGTTTGCAAACAGCCACCATTTACGGCCTTCGGAAAGCATAGCATCCCAAACGCCACCAATTTTTGAGGCAAAAATACCTGTTCCGCCCCATGTGGCACCGTCATTAGGACCTTCACCTGTTGCACCATATGAGGTAGTGCGATAACCACCCCTGTTACTGCTTTTCTGATGTCCGGGTTGACTGTCGAACCCAAAGCAAACATCGGGTCCGGTGTTATTCATGTTGCGGAAATCCTCTATCATAAACCTGTTGCCCCTTTCCGGGTGCGTTGGAATAATCCAACCTTGAGTGGGGTAATTTTTCTGCATCCATGCCACAGCCTCCAATGTTTTCTCCTTTCCCTCTTTGGTGGATTTTACCCAACCGTTAGGCTCGGAAACATCGCGGTCGCCATTGTCAAATTTGTATTCGAATTCTGCAAGAGGATTGCAATTCGGGTTTTCTGTGTCGAACTGGTTTGCAATAATGCAGACGTCCACATGTTCATGTCCGGGAGCATTCCACTCCAATCCTTGCAGAATAATTTTATCGGGCAACACTTTTCTGTAAAGTAGCACATCTCTGAAAGACCAATCTTTAAGCGCCTGCCAGCGCCACATATCGTTAGGGTTTTCTTCATCGCGTGTGCCTTCGAGGGTAATTCCCTGCACATCGCTCCAATTTACCGTTGTGCCCAAATCCCTCCCCGATACGGCTCCCCATCGGGGATAGCGTCCGCCATGTTCGCTATTTGCCCACCAATCGAGATATTGAGCGTTTTTTTGCATCACATAACCTATGGTATAACTGCCGTCGGTATAGGTTGTATGATGATGAAAGTCGCCCACCAAATAGCTGCCGCCATTCTGCTGCTTTGGGTTATTTGTGCAAGAAAGAACTGTTGTTAAAGTTGCCAAAACAAATAGTACTCTTTTATATAGATTTTGTTGCATAAGTTTATTATATTTTCAATTAGTAAAATTATTTCTTATCCCACCAAACGCGGGTCATTACGTCGTCATCTCCCTGCCGTGCTACAGCCTCTCTTACATTATCACCGTTAGTATTCCATTCAGATTGAGGATACAGTAGTCTGCGACTGATTTTTGATGAATACTCATCATTAAAATTGGGCACTCCTGTTCTGCGCCATGTTGCAAAAGCTTCGTTCCAGTTGAAATAGAACATAATCCACATTTGCGTGTAGAGCTGCTTACGGGCATCGGCTTTGTTGTTTGGGTCAAAGTTTAAAGAGTTGATATATGTGTCGATTTCGGACTCGGGGATAACGCCATCTTCGCCATAAATACTCTGAAATTCTAAATTAGCTCTTATTCCGTTTAAAAAATATTTTTCAGCATCTCCCGTAATCCAGCCGTTAATAACAGCTTCTGACAACAGCAGTAAAGTTTCGGCATAACTCATATGTACATATGGAGAGTGAAAAGCCGCATAAGTTTTAGTATTGGGTGTTGATACTATTTTTTTGCTTGTGTTGTCGGATTGAAACAGCGTGAACCCTCTCTGAACAGCGGGATCGGTATTTCCGTTGGGTAGCATAACATAAACGCTTAATCTGGGGTCGTTGCTGTTTTTAAGCAGGTCAATAAAAGCGTCGGTACACTTGTAGTCATATTTGTTGGCTGCAGCATTACCGTTTGCAGTTGTTGAATAATATGTGTCGGGTTTGTAAAATACAACAAACGAATCGTCATTAGCACTCATAACACCTCCCGAAAAAGCCTCTTTAACAGTAGCTTCAGCCAAAGCGGGATCGGCTTTTGAAATTTTCATACCGAACCTTAACAGTAAACTGTAGCCAAACCTTTTCCACTTATTGACATCCCCCTGAAAAACAATATCGGAAGAGGCGGGTACCATTTTTTTCGATGTGTCAAAATTTGCAATAGCTGTTTTCACTTGATTAATAATACCCTGATAAATCTCTTGCTGAGGCTCATATTTGGGGTAATATATTTGATGTGTATATCCCAAACCGGCCTCTGAATATGGTACATCGCCGTAAGCATCGGTCAATCTGCTTATTTCATAAGCATACATTATTGATGCCATTGAGTGATAATTAACCAAATTGGGGTCATTTTTGGTTTTTTCTATAACATCGACAACGTTTTTTATCACATTTGAATATTGATACTCAAACAGATAGCACATTGTTGTTGATCTGCTTCTGCCGCTTTCGACATTAGACATATGCATCTGTTGTGTCAAACGGGCTATCATTGTATAGTGGGTATAATATGACCTTTCAAAGAGTGTGAGCTGAATGGTGGGAATCATATAATCCAGCGTAGGTTCTGTCACCAAATCTTCGCTTTTGTTCATCTCTTCAAACCCTTTGTCGCAAGAGAAAAGCGTAAGGGCCAGTAGTACAAAAATAACAATTTTATTGGGTTTCATTATTCAATAATTTAAAAAGTGAGATTAAAATTAAGTCCAAAAGTCCTGGCTTCGGGATATCCGGAATTTTCCAATCCCTGAACGTTGGAGCTTGAAACATGACTCTCGGGAGAAATATTCTCCATTTTATTCATCAAGTAGAGGAGATTTCTGCCGGTGAGTGACACAGAGGCTCTTGAAATTGCAGTTTTGCTCAACAACTTATTTGGGAAAAAGTATGTGAGTGATATTTCTCTTAACTTGATATAACTGGCATCGTAAACAAACTCTTCAGCAATTGTTGCCAATCTGCCATAATATGAGGAGAGGTTTTCAGGAGCAATTTTAATATCATTGACCGTTCCATCTTCTTTTACTCCTACTCCCACTATTCCATCTTCGCGACCATTCAGCGTGTTTTTGTGTTTACCGGCAGAGTAAGCCCATCTGTTGGTTTGAGAGTAGATGCTACCGCCAAATTTTGCATCTAAAAGGCAGCTAAGTGAAAAATTCCCTATATCGAACCTATTTGTCCAACCGGTAATAATATCGTGATAACCAACTCCCAGAATAGTGGAACCATCACCCACCATTGGGTAACCGCTATCATCGAAAATTATATTGCCGTTATCATCTCTTTTGTAAACCGAACCCTTTATAACTCCATAGGGTTGTCCTTCGTCAATATTGATAAACACTCCATCATTTTTGGCGCGTCCTATTTGGATACTTGTAATGTCTCCTCCCAGGCTTATAACTTTGTTATAGTTCTTGGCAAAAACGGCAGTGCTGGTCCAAGTGAATTTATTGTTATGGATAGGTTTCAATTCAACCATTGCCTCTATACCATAGTTGTTGATGTTTCCCGTGTTCATTATGGCCTCTTTGTAACCGGTTGTGTTTGAAACGGTAACCGAAACTATGTCATCTTTTACCTGTTTGTTGTAAAAGGCTACGTCCAAATATAGGAAACCGTCAAACATGCGTGTTTCCAAACCTATTTCATATTCTGTTGAGATCAGCGGTCGAAGATTTTTGTTGGGAATTTCGGAGGATCCTATTTTTTGTAGAACCTGTCCGTCGTAGTTCTTACTGTCTAACAGGTACTCTAAATCAAGACTATATGGATCTGCTCCGCCGCTTACACGTGCATAAGAACCCCTTAACTTTCCATACGACATAATATTTTTGGGCATCTTAAATACATCTGAGAATACAAAACTGAGCGATGCAGAGGGGTAGAACAGATTGTTGTTATCTATTGGAAGCGTAGAAAACCAATCGTTCCTTCCTGTTAATGTCAGATAGAGGTATTTATTATACCCAAACTCGGCCATTCCAAACAGTGAGTTGGTTTGAGACTCCACCTTACTTGTAGATGGGGTCTTGGTCAAAGTGTTGTTTAGAGTATAAATGCCGGGAATTACAAACGGAGTACCATAATCTGAATTTGAACGGGAAATTCGGTACATTATATTTCCACCAAGCATTGCATTCAGCGAAAACTGATTAATATCGGTTCTATATCCGGCGGTTAATTCGTAGTTCATCTCTTGGAACTCTTGTCCATATTCTCTTAACTCTCCTCCAAACGGTTGCCAATTCATACCTTCGGGCTGATAGTTCTTTCGTCTGAAGAAGTAGTAATCCTGTAGTAGCTTACCTTGAACATACAAATCTTTTAGAGGCTCGGCTCGAAGAGTGACTGCATTTAGAAGCCGGTTTTTACTATCCTCTTCAGACACCCTGTCAATTACAAAATAGGGATTTGTTACAGCTCCATCGGTAAAAATAATCTCTGAGCCGTCAGGGTTATACCCCGGTTTCATATCCAGAACATTTATATTAGAGGGAATTAACGTTAAAGTATAGTTGGCATTTCTAACGTTTCCGCCCACATATTGTCTGTTGTCTGCTCCTTCGTTTATATACATAGAGCTTATATCAATAGAGAACCAATCTATTTTAGTACCTGCATTGATAGATATATTCCGTTTTCTGAATTTACCTGTTTCGACAAAATCTTTACTGTCTGTATGTCCAAAGGATAGACGGAAATTGGTATGCTCCAAATTTCTGGAAATTGCAATCGTGTTAGAGCTGAGCAGAGCATCTGAATAGAAGTTTTTCATGTTGTTTTTTTGAGCAGAGTAGGGACGTTCAACCCCGTCAAACTGAACAGTAGATTTGCCGTCTAACTTCTCTCCCCAAGAGGAGACACCGGTTACCAAAGCTTCCTGTTGACTTGAAGGTCTAACCCCGTTACGTCCTTGACCATATTCATACTGCCAATCGGTCATGTCGTTTATTGTTGAAAAATTTGTGGTTGAAGATATTTCAACAGAATAACCTTTTCTATTGACGGTTCCACTTTTTGTTGTAACAATAATAACTCCGTTAGATGCACGAGAACCATAAAGTGCAGCAGCAGCATTACCTTTGAGGACCGAAATTGATTCAATATCGTCTGGATTTAATCCCGAAATTCCGTCTCCGTAATCAATTCCTCCCATAGCATCGGAACTTCTGCCAAAACTTCCTGAGTTAATTGGAATTCCATCTACTACCCATAAGGGCGAAGAGTCTCCCGAAGTCGATATAGATGAAATACCTCTTATTACGATTTTTTTAGAACCTCCAATTCCGGTTGCGGCTTCACCAATATCCAATCCCGCCACCTTACCCATGAGTGCGCTTTGTACGTTGACGGTTTTGTTCGTATTTATCGCATCAGATTCTATTTGGGTAACGGCATATCCTAAATTTCGTTCGGCTTTTTTTAAGCCGAGAGCAGTCACCACAACTTCTTCCAATACCTTGGAATCCTCAGAGAGAATCACTTCCATAAAATTTCTACCGTCTCGTGATTCTTCTTTGGAAGAAAACCCGATATATGTAAAGACTATCGTCGCGTTTGCGGGGACGTTGATAGAAAAGTTTCCGTCTATATCCGTAACTGTTCCATTTGTAGTTCCCTTTTCAACTACGTTTACACCAATAAGTGTAAGACCGTCCGAGTCTTTTACAGTTCCTCTAAGAGTACTGTTTTGTGCCATAGCTTTTGTTGAAAAAGCAAAAAAAGCGAGCATCAAACTTGTTAATAAGCTTAATAATTTAATTTTGACCATACATTTTTCATCTGATTAATTACGCTACAAAGAAAGGCTTTGATTGTAACAAAGCGATTGCGTATTTATGAAGAGTGTGTTACTTAACATTCGGTAATCCAAAGCTTAAAAAACAACAATCTACCCATTTGTTTTTAACAAATAACAATGGGTAGAAAGCATGTATTGATTGAAGGTCAATTATTAACGTTTACATTTTCCCTAACTCAGGTTTGTTCGCCAGAACAGTAAACTATACTCTATGTGTCAAAGTTATTGTTTTAAAGGCATGTTAATTACGAAAGAATGTTCTTTCGTATCCGATACAATTTTTGTAGTGTCAATAAATTCCTGAGTGGTGGTATTATATGTTTTGACCTTTATTATATTTTCCTTCGGAAAAAAACGATATAATCTCAATCCTCCACCGTTATTTGTGCTATAATCACTCAATAATGCATGAACAACATTTCCGTTATCTCCTGCAACTTCCCAATGAAGAGCATTTGTACGGCTCTGGTCACCGCAAAGTATCATTTTAATGTTTTTGTGTTTCTTAAAACATTTGTTCCAGAGATCTTCAGGAGAATTTCCCTGTTCACCAAAAGTCTTGTTCCATACCATAATCCCTTTAGGTTTATCATAGTAGTCTTCAGGCTCTACAGGTCTTTCACGCGGCCCGAGAAACATGTGCGTAGTTATGATTGCAAAGCGGTCTTTGTTGTTGGATAAGACCTCATCAGCCCAAGCTAATACGGAATCGGTAGCATTACATTCAATATGTAACATCAGAATATCTACATTATTTGATGACAACAACTGATAACTGTTAGTGTTATTCTTGAAACTCCCTCCGTACCAATCAAATCCGGCAAATCTGTTTGCCGGAAAATATGATTGGTACAAATCCGAATTTCCATTTGATTCCATGTCATGATTTCCCAATGAAATCCCATAAGGTATTTTACCATGCAACCTGTTTAGGTGATTTACGGCAACATCCCACTGATCTATGTTGTTTATATCAACTACGTCGCCGGCATGACTTACAAAAATAATGTTCTGTTTCTTGTAGTTATTCACTAACCATTTTGTTTGGGAATCAAAAACTTTATTTGTCACTTCATCTTCACTGTCGGGACTGTTTTTAGTCCCTTTCCCGCTGTAACTTTGTGTGTCTGCCATTACTGCAATAGTAAAGGTCCCCTTCGGAGCTCTGTCAATTTTTTGAGAGTATAACGATACTGTACTTAAAAGAAAAAGTAGTGTTAATAACCGGAATGTGTTTTTTCTTCTCATGTCTTTTATAATGTCTTTACAGAAATAGTTCCACGAAGCATAGCACCTAAATAGATCTTAAATGTATATTCTTTTTGTGACATCAAGCCGTCGATTTGCTTGGTACCGGTATTTTTTTCATTTGATGTAACATTTGATGTATTAAGCAGAGTGGCCCCATCATAAACTTCTATTTTAGATACATCCTTCTCTTTATCCCAGTTAAGAAGCACAGAGTTGGCGGTAATGTTTGAAGCTACATAAAAGATATTTTCAATCCCGGTTATAAAGGTTGTCGTTTGAAATTCAGAGTCTTTTACAGATGGATTTGTGCTCACTGCTTTTATTCGTGCAGAATAGCGTTCTTTGCTCCATAAGTCTGTTATTAAAAAATCATTTTTACCCTTGATTTCAAATTTCTGTACTTCGTTTTGAAAAGCCATGCTATCACGGCTCAACTCCAAATAGTAGGTTGAGTTTTTAATAGGTATCCACTTAAAAGTAACTTCATTACCATCAATATTCGTTTCTAGCAGAGGCGGCCTGAATAACCGGTCTGTCGTTTCAATTATTTCTGTATATGTGTATTCTTCTTCACAGGAGCTAAAACAGCCCACCAGTAAGATAATGATACTGTAAAAATAAATATTTCTTTTCATAATCGCTATTGTTGTTATATTGTTAAGGTATCTGATCGTTTGAAAGTACACCATTACTCGCTGTTATTATATTGTTTGCAATGGGATAGAGATAATTGTTTTTCTGTACATCCAATCCATTTGCCACAATTCCCATATTTTGTTCAAATTTGTTTTTATTGCTTGAAGACATGAGTGGTAGCCAGGCAGATCTGGTGTACCCTGCTATTGCTGTGGAAGGTAATCTGTAATCCGGATTTAATATTTCAATATGTTCTTCGTCTATATGTCTCCAAAAAATGTAATCAGGAACTATGTCTTTGTATTTAGGATCATCGTTAATGATTTTCATAGACTCTTCTTTCATTTCATTTATCTTGGCACCTAAGAGATTCCATCTGATCAAATCATTTTTACGAACCAATTCTCCTCCACCGAATTCCCAGGCTCTTTCATTTACTATCGCATTGAAAAAGGTCTCTTTACTTTGTGAAACAGAATCTATGTATGCGTTTACTTTATCTTGCCATAATTCTTGGGAGAAAGCTCTTTTTCGTACCATTGCTAATGCGTTTTTTGCTTCACTTGTTGGCCCATTTAATTCATTCTCTGCCTCTGCATACATAAGTACAACATCTGTATAACGCATAATGGGAAAATTTAATCCCGAATTCTTATTTGACCCTAAGTCTCCACCCATAAGAGGATTCATCCAAGATTTACGCCACTTACAAGGTGTAAAAGCCCTTCCATGGTTTGAAAGTAATCGTTGCTGACTGGGGTATTTACTATCTGAATAACTGTATAACTCAACAGAGACATCCCTGCGTATATCATCTCTGTCAAAAGAGTAGTAATACGAAGGCGGCACGCTTACTGAACCTCCTCCTCCAACTCCGTATTTTGTATCTCCACTCCAAAAGCTCATTCCTACACGGGAAGCGAAAATGCTTGCTGAAGTTCTTCCATATGCAATTTCAAAAAGTATCTCCCCATAAGTCAAGTCTTGGGAATATTCATGTATAGTCCTGAAAATATTTTCAAAATCAGGATTCATTTGATGTTTGCCTGACTCCATCAATTCCTTACATTCTTGACGTGCAATCTCATAATATTCTTTAGAGTTTCTACCTCTTCTTGTTTCCAAAGAGCCATTTCTGAGAGAATAACCCGCATAAGCCATTGCCATCCTTGCTCTTAGTCCTTTTACAAATCCCTTATTGACTCTTTCAATTGTCTTGGTTTCACTTAGCCAGGGTACATAATCCTCGACATTCTTTAAATCTTCAATCAGATATTCATAAATTTCATCACGATCGGTCTTGGGAAGGTTATACTCTTCTCCAGCCTGTGTTGAAGTAACGGTAAATGGAACATCTCCCCAGGTGTGAATAAGTTCATAATAGGCTAATGCTCTCAGGGTCACAGCTTCACCATACAACTTTTTCGCCTCTTTAGAGTTTGTGCCTTCCCAAATTGGGCTTTTAGGCAAATTGTCAATACATAAATTTGCTCTCTCTATTGCAAGGTAGAAACTACTCCACATCTCTTCCAATTTTTTGCTTCCCGGAGTACCTGCATAATGGGCTAGCTGGTTCTTTGCTCCTTCATTGGCCGAAAAAGTGAATTCAATGTCACTGTCAATCTTTGTAAACGGATAGTAATAACCGTAATTATCTCCAAGTGTAAATACTTGATAAATTCCAAAAACAGCTTTAGAGGCAAACTCTAAATTTGAAAATGTTGACTCTTCTGTAAAGACGGACTCAGATTCGGTATCCAGCCAGTCCTGACAAGAATTTAAAGCTATTGTCATCAAAATGAGACCAAATATGTAGATTATCTTTTTCATTGTTTTTCTTGTTTTTAAAATTCAATATTCAAGCCAATATTAAAACTCCTATTTCTAGGATAGGCGTTCCAGTCAATACCGGGCGTAAGCGGTGTTGCACGACGTGTATCGACTTCGGGGTCGTATCCGGTATATTTTGTCCATATCCACAGATTATAACCGGTTGCATAAATTCTCAAAGACTCCAATCCAATTCTATTGACTAAAGTTTCGGGGATTGTATATCCTAATGTCAGATTATTCAATCTTAAAAAAGATCCGTCTTCAATTACCCAAGAGTGTAAAGCGGCATGAGTCATGGCAGTTGACCATAATGTCGCATTTTTGTTCATTTCAGCAAGTTTAGTAGGATCACTCACCTCTAAACCTGTCTCCTTATCTATATATATAAATCTGTTGTTGGAATTGGAGATATCCAATATGTTTTTGTAATTGTATCCTGTCGCATACATATAGAAGTAGAGCTTATTGGCATTATAAACGTCGTTTCCATACACCCAGTTAAAAGCGGCCGACAGGTCAAATCCCTTATACTGGGTGGTAAAACTAAATCCACCGACATGCTTAGGATTCGTATTTCCAATTATTACCTTGTCGTTTTCAGCATCAACTACAAAATCTCCGTTTTGATCTTTGAGCTTTAATGCTCCCGGCCAAAATCTTCTGGGGCGTGTAAGCGAACTGTTATCCGAAACTCCTTCTTTCAGTTTATAAACTCCATTTTCATAGTTAAAGTCATCGAACGTGTACATTCCTTCGGTCTCAAAGCCATATAAAACTCCAACTTGTCCACCTTCTTCTATTAAATACTCTCCTGATGCTCCACTATTGCTTGTAAACCAATCGGTGTTTTGTTCCCAACGTTTAGTCTCTCCCAATTTATCTATTCTGTTTTTGTTGAACCCGATATTGAACGAAGAGTATAATTTTAGGTCTTTGTTATCAATAATATATCCGTTTAGAGTTAATTCAACTCCCCTATTAGATGTCTGACCTATATTCTGCCATTGCTGTGAATAGCCTGTGTTGGACGGAATACTTGCCGAGAGTAACAGATCTTGTGTGGTATTTAAATAAAACTCAACTGTACCGTTTAACCTTTGATTGAATAAGCTGAAATCCAGACCTATATTCCTTGTTAAGGTTGTTTCCCACTTCAAATTAGGATTAGAGAGCACACTGCCCGGCCTAAAATATGCTGTTGGAGTAGAACCCTCTCCATCTCCATCAATATAAAGTCCACCGGCACTTACTGTATATATTTTTTTCCATGCATTATCCGGAATCCTGTTATTACCCGATGCTCCAAAACTGAATCTCAATTTCAAATCATCAAGCCATTGCTTTGTTGACGACATAAACTCTTCACTTGAGATACGCCAGGCTGCAGCTGCAGATGGAAAGTATCCCCATCTGTTTTCAGGAGCGAACTTGCTTGAACCATCGGCTCTAAAGGATGCCGAAAACAGATAGCGGTCTTTAACATCAAAATTCACACGTCCAAAAAAAGACGATAATTTTGAAGCCGGGCTGTCAAACGTTTCAGTCGGATCGGGCACTCCCAGACTCATCATGAATAAAGCACCTTCAGGCTCAATTTCTTTTGGGAAAAATTTAGATGCAGTCGAAACAGATTCATATTTATCATAATTCAACTCTTGTCCCACCATTATTGTCAAATTACTTTCAGGAAAAATGTTATTTTTACTGTAAGTCAATATGTTGCCGAGTCTATAGCTCCTTGAGTCGGTTTTATAAATTGATGCATAAGGCAATCGTCCATATTTAAAAGAGTTAGAAGTATTAACTCCATAGAATCTTTTATCTGTGAAAGTTCCATATTGTATGCCGTATTCAAAGCGATATATCAAATCAGGAGTGAAGTTAATATTAGTGGCACCGTTGAAATAAAATTTCAAATCTTTTCTCCGACGATAATCGTCAAGAGTCTGTTTTACCGGATCAAGAATATTACTGGAAATGACTTCGTAATCATTGTCATCTAAAGCATTGTCAATATAATTAACCAATCCGTTTACCGGACGGAATTGAACGGCATGTGACAGCCTGGTATTACTCGTAGTGCCTGCGCCCTTTAGGTAATAATCTGATAATCTGGCATTCAAATCTAATTTTAACCATTCCTTAATTTGATGGGAAGTATTTATGTTCAGATTCGTACGAGTGTATTCCGATCCGATCATAATTTCTTTTTCATCCCGCCTGTTTAAACTCACGCTGTAATTATTGCCTTTGTTACCACCGCTGAAGGTCAGATTGTTTGAGAAGGTTGTACCTGTTCTTCCAAAAACCTCTTTCTGCCAATTTGTACCCTCCATCTGTTTGTATAAATCATAGTCTTTGAAATCTCCGTAATACTTGCGGAAAGTGTCATTGGTACCTTGTAATTCGTACTGCCAATAGACATATTCGTAGGGATCCAGAACATCTAATGTCTTGGTGATATTTTTTATACCGTAGTAACTGTTAAAACTAATTTTACCTTTCCCTTCTTCTCCTTTTTTTGTTGTGATTAGAACTACGCCGTTTGCTCCGCGAGCTCCATATATAGCCGATGATGATGCGTCTTTAAGAATATCTATTGAGGCTATATCAGTAACCGGGATATCATTCATATTATCTACAGGGAAACCATCAACTACGTATAAAGGAGAGTTGTCTTGAGTTATTGAGCCTCCGCCTCTGATCCTTATTTTTATTTCGGCATTTGGGTCACCTTCCGTTCTTGTTACTTGTACTCCTGCTAATCTTCCAACCAAAGACTCTGCTGTAGTCGGAACCGGCAGGTCTCTTAATTGTGAACCGCTGATTGAAGATACGGAACCGGTTAAATCTCTCCTTTTAACAGTTCCATAACCAATAATTACAACTTCTTCCAATAATTTGCTGTCTTCATGCAGGAAAATGTTTAATACTGAACTGCCGTCCCAAGTAATCTCTTGAGTTTCGTAACCAATATACGAGAACACCAATGTACTTCCCGCAGGTACATCCAACGAAAAGCGACCTTCCAAATCTGTTACTGTTCCGTTTGTGGTTCCCTTTTCAATTACGTTTACACCAATGAGTGTAGAACCGTCCAAGTCTTTTACTGTTCCTCTTAGAGTATTGTCTTGTGCCAAAGCTTTTGTTGAAAAAGCGGAAAGAACCAGCATCAAACTTGTTAATAAGCTTAATAATTTAATTTTGACCATACATTTTTCATCTAATTATACGCTACAAAGAAAGGTTGTGGTTATGACAAAACAGTTGCGTATTTATGAAGAGTATGTTACTTAACATTTGGGAATCCAAAACTTAAAAATCAACAATTTACCCATTTATTTAAAATAAATAACAATGGATAAAAAGCATGTATTACCCTGAAAGTCAATGATTAATGTTTTCGATATAATTGAAATCGAAAAATTAAGATTATAAAAAAGAGAGAATTAAATATTTCTGATGAGTTAAAGATAAAACTTAATTAAAACCCTGAATTAAAATCGGCATTCGGTACATTAACTAGCGTCAGAGATTATTTTTCGCTCATCTCATCAATCAGTTTTTGAAATTTTCGCCAGTCATAAAAATGAAAAGTCTTATCATCGCTCATGGCAACAAATATACCTTCGGTAAAAGGCTCACCGAAGTTCATATTAGATACATCGGAACCATCGCTTTGAGTAGCTTTTACGGGTATTTCGGCAATCAGGGGATGAAGATGCGGATTGCCGCCTTTCCCTTCACGCGGATATACCATAAATGAATTCTTAGATTGATTGGAAACCAAAATATAACCTTTGTTTTGGTCTTTTTTATAAATGGAAATTCCTTCGTTGTCTTCTTTAAAACCGGAATCGGCAAACAAGGCAAGTTCTTCGTTACCCAAAGCGGGATCTGCATGATATTTCCTTACCCCGGTCTGTTCGTCAGAATAGTAAACGAAACCCAGTTCGTTATCCACCGCAACAGATTCTATCTCTTTTTTGCCACTGTATTTACCGAATTGTCTAACCAATTCTCCCGTAACTATGCCCAGTGAATCCGATTTCAACAGATACTGAAATAAATATCCGTCAATCGGTCCCTCTTTACGGCTTACGATAGCGTAAATCCTATTATTCCCAAAGGAATCCTTTTTTGTGTATAAAGCAATTCCCATAGGCGCCCGCTGTGGCTGATCCACAAAAACCGGAATACCACCGTTGTCAAGTGCTTTCATATCGGGGAGAGAAAAAATCCTGATGCTGTTTGTTTCTCTTTCAGTTGCTACGGCAATATCAAATAGAGAATCTCCTACCGCCATCCCATAAGCCACGTCAACGTTATTAGGGCGTTTTAAGTCAGCAACAATATTTACAATATTCCCTTGTAAATCATAAACATACAAAGCACCATCACTATCTTTATCGGTTCCGATGATCAATGACTTAGATATATCGTTAGGATTTATCCAAATAGCAGGATCATCCGTATCGTACTTAGTTTTAGCTGTTATTACCTCCGGTGTAATTATTTCCGGAATAACCGTATTTCCTTTTTTATACGATTGACAACTGACGAATAGGACAAATACTAAAAAAATAAATGGTATAAATTTTTTCATCATTTTGATTCTAAAATCTCAAAAATACTCTATTTTCTATTTAAAAAGATTGATATCAAGAAGATTTTGCTCTTTCAAGAACAAAATTACGAATACTGTTCATTGAATTTGAGATGTGAGCTTGTACAGTATGGGGTGAAATGCCCATGCGCTTTCCAATTTCTTTATATGTTAATCCATTTTTACGGCTCATAAGAAAGATCTGACGACGTTGTTCCGACAGCGATTCAATGGCTTTGTCCAATAGAATATGAAACTCCTGCAATATTTGGGATGTCTCCATGTTTTCTTCTATGAGCAATTCCTGTCGGTTGGCTGTTTCCAGATCAATTTTTTCTCTAAAACTTACACTGTTCAGTTCATTCAAAGCCCTGTTTCGTGCGATTGTGTACAGAAATGAAGAAAATGATTGATGAGAATTTATGGTTTTCCGATTCTCCCAAATCATCGTAAAAATATCTTGCGTAATGTCACGCGAGAGCTCAGGCGATTTCAATAAAAAATTACAAAAAGAATAGATTTTGTTTTTATATCGAATATATAGTTCTTCAAACGCCTTTTCGGAGTCTTTAGCCATCATCAATAAGAGAAGCTCGTCACTATTTTCATACAATTTATTCATTTTCCGGTTAAATTTAATTCGGCAAAAGTAAAAGTTTTACTCTTGCAAAAAGAGTAAAACAGATTAAGTTCAGATTAAGTTAATATCTCAATAAAGTTACAATAATGTAAGACTATTAAATTGTTACGAAAATATTAAAATCTTGAACGATTAACATTAATTGGCATAAATAACATACAGATACCGTTTCCCAACTTGTGTATAAAGTAGAAAATATCCGAGATGAAAATGAAAGTAAGGAATTCTCTGCGTACTATTTATTAGATAAATTCATATATAATAAGTTACTATGCGGATGGATGAATTATTGAAAATATTTGACGAAGGATATGCCGCAGAATCCAGGTTGGGATTAAAATTTAACAGGTTTTTGTTTAGAAAATGAAAAAAGTTTTTTTCTTAATTTTTTTCGTTGTGAGTTTGTCACTGCAGATGTCCTGTGGTGACAAATCACAACGTTATTTTTGGTCGCCCTATGATGGTTTGAATTGGACACAGGTTAACTATTGTGACGCCGAATTTCATACTCATCCGGGATTGGGAGACGAGCAATATGATCCGCACCAGACGGTTGACAGATACCATGCCGAGGGATACAAAATTCTTACACTGGCAGGACACGATTATCATATTCCTACAGAGCAAATCGGAAGTATTTATCCATGGACACAGTTAGAATCGATTTACTATAAAATCAAAGACGTTCCAAATCCGGGCGAAGACAATAAGACTTACGGTGAAATCGCCAACGAACCCTATCAAAACCGAGATCCGATTGAACTGGATATGGTCTCTGTAGAGGGTTGTGAAGTTTCCGGTCCGCATCATATCGTAAGCCTTTTCAGCTCTTTTTCCGAAGGTGCAGAGACCGAAGCCGAAACGTTTGAAGCCATATCGGAGCTGGGCGGCTCTGCCTATTTTGCTCATCCCGGAAGGTACGTAGAGAGGTGGGGCATTACGGAATATTGGTATGCCGATTTTTATAAGAGGTTTGATATGCTGCTCGGTCAATCAATCTATAATCGGGAAGATTCTCATCCGGGTGATAGAGCTTTTTTCGACAAGGTAGCTTATCTGCTGGGTTATGAGAGACCAATCTGGTTGTTTGGGGAAGATGATATGCATACCGAAGGAACGCTTGGCTGGAATAGAAATGTTATTTTGATTGAAAATTTCAAGCCGGGTTCATTACATCCCGATATACCCGACGGATCGGCGCCGGATGTAAAAAAAGCGCTCAAAACCGGTAAATTTTATCTATGGAAACCATCGGAAAAATACAACAAGAGAACATTCAACATTACAAATATCAGTTCCAGATATGACAGAATTGAGCTGATGTTTGATCACCCGGATTTGATAAAAGAGGTGCGATGGGTAACTTACAATCCCGGTAATAAGGAGTCTGTTGTATTTCACACAGGTAATGTCATTAAGTTGAAAAATGTTCCTGCTTATGCAAAATTTCTCCGTGCCGAGATAGAAGGAGAGGCCGGTACTATATATACACAACCGTTTTATATTATACAATGAAGTATTAACTTTAAAGTGGGTAAAAAACCCGCTTTTGGAGCAGATATCACCCGGTTCTGATTCGATAACAACTTGCAGAAAAGTTGGGCACCTACCAGAGTTTTGGTAGGTGTTTTTTTAAGTATTTTGCTTGGTTTACTTGACATTTATCACCGGCTTTCTTATTTAACATTTCAGCCTCCTACTGATAATCAATAAAATTTTTTATTAAAAAATATCAAAAGGCTTTTGAGTTTTTTCTCCTTTTTTTATCTTTGGAATAATTTATTGGGTAAATAAGCTTTCATACTTCTTTTCCATTTATTTGCAAGCCTCTGAAAGTCAGTCGATTTCGATTGTTTTTATTTACCTTGATTCAACAGACATTCTATTTTACAACACTTAAAAAAATGACTATGAGTAATAAACTTAAGACCTATACATTACACAATTACAAAACAATTCCGCAAATTTCGCTTCTATCGGATGAAATGATTGAGGCAATCGAAGTTGTCGGGCGTGTGCTGCCTTTTAAGACAAACAATTATGTCATAGACAAGCTTATAGATTGGTCGCAAATAGAGACTGACCCGATGTTTACACTCACATTTCCGCGAAAAGAGATGCTTCAAAAAAGACATTATAATGCGGTAAAGAAGTTGTTAGACCAGGGTGCGGATCAGGCTGCATTAGGTAAAAAGATAGAGGAAATCCGCATGGAGTTGAATCCGAATCCGGCAGGGCAGGAACATAATGTGCCGGAAATGGATGGCTTTAAATTAAAAGGCATTCAGCATAAATATCCCGAGACAATTCTCTTTTTTCCGAGTCAGGGGCAAACCTGCCATGCCTACTGTTCGTTCTGCTTCCGATGGCCGCAATTTGGCGGGATGCCCGATTTGAAATTTGCGATGAATGAAACAGATCTTCTAGCCCGATATCTGCTTCAAAATGATCAAGTAACAGACGTGCTTTTTACAGGGGGCGATCCTTTGACCATGAGTACGCGCATACTCTCATCATACATAAACGTCTTATTACAGCCTGAATTCAAAAACATTCATTCCATACGCATCGGAACCAAAGCATTGAGTTATTGGCCCTATCGCTTTACAACCGATAAGGATAGCGACGAACTGCTCAAATTGTTTGAGAAAGTGGTTAAAGCCGGCAAAAACATGGCTATTCAGGCTCATTTCAACCATCCGGCCGAGCTGAAAACCGATGAGGTCATGCAAGCAATAAAGAAGATTCGGGCTACGGGTGCGCAAATCCGAACACAGTCACCCGTATTAAAAAATATTAACGACAAACCCGAAATATGGGCCGAAATGTGGAGAAAACAGGTGGACTTGGGTTGCATACCCTACTATATGTTTGTGGCACGCGATACCGGATCAAAGCGATACTTTGAACTCCCCTTAGATAAATGCTGGAACGTTTTCCGAAGGGCATACAGACAGGTAAGCGGACTTTGCCGAACCGTAAGAGGTCCAAGCATGAGTTGCGAGCCCGGTAAAGTTCAGGTGCTAGGTGTTCAGGAGGTTCAGGGCGAAAAGGTATATGTACTCCGATTCTTGCAGGGCAGAGATCCGAAATGGGTAGATGTTCCATTCTTTGCAAAGTATGACCCGAAAGCAACATGGTTTGACCAGTTAGAACCTGCATTTGGAAAAGAAAGATTCTTTTTTGAAGAAGATGAACAAAGCGATCTGATATAAACTAAATTTTATTTGAACAAGAGTGGGCGTGTACGCAAAATCATTGAAGATTATGACGTAACACGCCCACATTTTTGTACGGCAGTGATCTGTTCTATCTGCTAATCACGCTCGTTTATTCTGCCCGGGTCGGTTGTACGTTTCTAACGTCCGGTAGTCTTGCCCCGGTTAGTCTTGGGTGGCAGCCTCCAGTTTCTTGCGAAGGAGGAACATGATCAAACCTGCTGTTACGCAGAGCGCTATCAGGATGCCCCAGTTAGCCATGAGCGAAATCTTGTTCCACAGGGCCGACGGAATTCGGCTCAGGTAGTTGCCTATTGCGCTGGCGGCAAACCATCCGCCCATCATGAGACCCTTGTATTTGGGAGGAGCCACTTTACTTACAAAACTTATACCCATAGGACTGAGCAGCAACTCGGCCACAGTGAGTGTGAAGTAGGTGCCTATGAGCCAGTTGGGATTAAGTATGCTCTGGGCTGAATCACCCAGATCCTTGGGCGATGTAAGGCCGGCCGAGGCAACCGTTATAACGGCAAACCCGACACCTGCCAACATCATTCCCATACCAATCTTGACGGGGGCCGACGGCTCTTTGCCCTTTTTGGCCAGAGCGCCGAATGAGACGACCGATATCGGTGTCAAGGCCACCACGAAGAAGGGGTTGAACTGCTGGAAGTCCGATGTCGTGGCATTGAACGATGCAGGCATTTTCATATAGAAAGCGATAGCGCCGGCCCAAAGAGCGAGTGTGGCTATAGCGGTTATGAGGCGTGACTTTTTGGTCTCGCTCTGGAACATGCCGAACAGCGTGTAAACCGATACGGCAATCAGAGCCAGTGACCAAATGTTGAACCAAATACGGTTTATACCGGTTATTCCGTTAAGTTTGGTGTACTTATCGGCAAAGAATGTCAGAGCCGAACCGTTTTGGTGGAATGCCATCCAGAAAAATATTACAACGGCAAACACAAGCAGCAAGGCCACGATGCGGGCTTTGGTCTGCTCGGGTGTAAGTTCCTGTATATGTATGTCTTTGGCCTTGGCCTGCTTTGTGTTGACATCGGCATGCTTGAACCATGGACGGCAAAAGAAATATATCAGGAGTGATATTACGAGTGATACGCAGGCTACATAGAAACACAAACGGTAACCTTCGGCAAGCGACTGGAGATATGCGCCTGACTGCGCGCCGAACTCCACGGTAGCATTGTCAATCGGTACAAAGTAGTATCCTGCTTTTTCAATGTGTGGATTATATAGAGCTTTGGCCATGGCAGGAGCAAACATCGCACCTAAATTTATAGCCATATAGAAGAGACTGAAGGCAGCATCGCGTTTGCTGGAATATTTAGGTTCATCATACAGATTACCTACCAGTACCTGCAGATTGCCCTTGAACAGGCCGGTTCCTATTGCAATCAGACCAAGTCCGGTAAACATTGTCCATTTGTCAACTACCCGGGTGGCCATAGGAACAGCTAGTGCCAGATAACCGAAAATCATGACGAATGCGCCTAAGGTAACGCACTTTCCATAACCAATCCTGTCGGCGATCATACCACCTATAAGCGGCATGAAATAGACTCCGGCAAGAAAAATAGCATACACTTGTCCGGCCATATTCTCGTCCCAGCCAAACTTTGCCCTCATATAGAGGGTAAAGATTGCCAGCATCGTGTAATAGCCGAACCTTTCACCTGTGTTGGCAAGAGCCAATGCAAACAGGCCTTTAGGTTGTCCTTTAAACATGAGTTGATTTATAGATTAGTAAAAGTAATTTTAATTAAACCGCTAATTTAGTGTTTCTTGAAAAAATGACCAAATAGTAAGGCATAAAAGCTACGCTTCAGATATATACCGTTATGAATGGTTTGCGGAAATCATTGCTATACTCTAAAAACGCTGTTTTATTGCTTGATGTTGGGCTCTTCCAGTCCGTAGCCGGCCTTCTTGTCAACAGCCTTCAGGCGCAGGGCAAGCATCAGGGCCACTATGCCGAACAGGGCAAAAATAACCATTGGCAGAGTGTAGTTGTACTGGGCCACTTCGGTTCCATCAATCATACGTACGCCGGTTATGCAGTATTTGTTAAGGACACTGCCTATGAGCAGGGGTACAAATCCAAGGCCGATATTTTGGACCCAGAAGATAAGGGCGTAGGCCGAACCCAGAAGCTTTTGCGGTATGATTTTAGGCACGCTGGGCCACATGGCCGACGGCACCAGCGAGAAGGCAACGCCAAGCAATATCATTATAAATGTGGCAAACCACCAGTAGTTCAAAATAGGCAGTGCGAACAGCACGTGAACCAATATGAGCAGCAATGAGCCTATTATCATGATGGTGGCTCCCTTGCCCTTTTTATCATAGATGCTGCCAAACAGCGGGGTCATTATCAGATTGCCAAACGGGATCAGGCTCGGAATTATGCCGGCCAGACTGGTACTCACGCCGTATTTGTTTTCCATAAGCGATGCGGCATACTTCATAAAGGGGAAGACTGCCGAATAGAACATAAGGCACAGCAGGGCAATGAGCCAGAATCCGCGGTTGGTGACTATCAGCTTGAGGTCTTTGACTCTAAAGACATCATCGGGTTCGGTGCGGTCCTGAGCAACTTCGATATCGTACTGTTTGTCCATGTAGCAGTAAACAAGGTAGGCCAGGAGTCCGATGCAGAGCAGGATAGCCGATATGAGCAGCGGAGTTGAGAGAGAGAAGCGCTTGACCAGCATGGGGCTGAATACCAGAGCGGCAGCTGTTCCCAGACGGGCTACGGCTACCTGAACGCCCATGGCCAGGGCCAGTTCCTTTCCTTTGAACCATTTGGTTATGACCTTGGTTACCGTTATTCCGCAGTTCTCCGTTCCCACCGCGAAAATGGCATATCCAAGACAGGCCACAAATACCTGTGTGCGAATTCCGAACACCGTTCCGGCCTCGGGACCGGGCGATATGTAGGTTACTGCATAGTATTTGATCAGGGCGCCTATTATCATCAGTATGCCGGTCGCTATTCCGGTAAACCTGACACCCAGCTTGTCCAGTATTATGCCGCCGAATATGAGCATAAAAAGGAAAACGTTGAACCAGCAGTAGGCCCAGTTAAACTGTCCGAACTCGATACTGGTCCAACCCATTTGCTTTTCAAGCATGGTCATAAGGGGCGAAAGCGCATCGGTCAGGAAATATCCCCACATCATGGTGAAAGAGACTATGATAAGCGCTATCCAACGGGAACTCTTACTCTCACTAATTTTCTTAATGATAATTTTAGACATATTTAAACATTTTGCATTGTCCTTTAATATTTAGATGGTACAAAATTATGAAATTCTTAGTAATTTTGCAGCGCTGCTGAGAAGTAGATTACAAATTGTACCTAAAAAAGTGAAATTGAATGAACTTACGGCTGTATCCCCGATAGACGGGCGGTACCGTGGCAAGACACAGAACCTTGCGTATTATTTTTCAGAGTACGCCCTTATAAGATATAGGGTAAGAGTTGAAATCGAGTATTTTATTGCACTCTGCGAGTCCGGACTCCCGCAATTGGCAGGAGTGTCGGGTACGTCGTTTGAAAGTTTACAACAAATATGTAGAGATTTCGGCGAAGATGATGCCGTACACATAAAAGAGATTGAGAAAGTTACAAATCACGATGTTAAGGCGGTCGAATATTTCCTCAAGGAGAAGTTTGACCTGATTCCGAACCTTGTTCCTTATAAGGAGTTTATACATTTCGGACTTACATCACAGGATATCAACAATACCGCAGTTCCCCTTTCAATCAAGGAGGCATTGGAGAATCTCTATTATCCGGCCATTCAGGAGTTAATTGACAAGCTGGAGGAGTATGCCGCCCGTTGGAAAGATATCCCGATGCTGGCCCGTACCCACGGACAGCCCGCTTCACCTACACGTCTTGGCAAGGAGATAGAGGTCTTTGCTTACCGTCTAAGGGAGCAGTTTAAACAGCTTCAGTCGGTGCCGATATCAGCCAAGTTCGGCGGCGCCACAGGCAATTTCAATGCTCACCATGTGGCCTATCCCAATATGGACTGGAAGGCTTTAGGCACTAAATTTCTTAGTGAGAAATTGGGTCTGGTACGTGAGGAATATACCACACAGATATCGAACTACGACAATCTGGCCGCTCTGTTCGATGCCATGAAGCGTATGAATACAATCCAGATTGATATGAACCGCGATTTTTGGCAGTATATTTCGATGGACTATTTCAAGCAGCAGATCAAAGCCGGCGAGGTAGGTTCGAGCGCCATGCCGCATAAGGTCAATCCCATCGATTTTGAAAATGCCGAGGGCAATCTGGGTATGGCCAATGCCATTCTGGAGCATCTGGCAAGCAAATTACCCATTTCACGTTTGCAGCGTGACCTGACGGATTCCACGGTTACACGTAATATAGGGGTGCCGTTCGGACACACAATGATTGCAATAGCAAGTTCGCTCAAGGGACTTGACAAATTGCTAGTTAACGAAGCCGGTATTGCCGCCGATCTGGAGAGATGCTGGAGCGTAGTGGCCGAGGCCATACAGACAATCCTGCGTCGTGAAGGTTATCCTAACCCGTATGAAGCCCTTAAAGAGCTTACAAGAACGAACAATACTATAACAAAAGAATCAATAAGGGAGTTTATTAACAAGCTTGATGTGAGCGAAAACGTCAAGAAAGAGCTTTTAGCAATTACGCCGAATAACTATTTCGGCATTTAATTATGAAAAAACCAAATATTAATCAGGCCGTGAAGTCCGAAAAAATTAGATTTATGGAAATTGAAAAAGGAAACAGGTTTTACGATGAAAATGTTAACCGTGATGAGTTTGAAAACAACTTTAACACGTTTACAGAAGGAATGGAAGAAAACAGAAACGAAAACCGCAAGGATGGACGTCCACGGTTTGTCAGAGCCGATTCCGGAAATCGTCAATACACGAGGGTAGAACGTCCGTCCCGAAAGAGTGATGACAATCAGGAAGGCTACGGTCAGGAGAGACCCCGCCGACAGTATAACAGACAGAGTGACGGTCAGTATGGTCAGGAGAGACCATATTACAGCCAGAATCGCCAGAGCGGTTATCAGAGCCGTGGCGGACAGGGTACGTATGGACGCAGTCAGTACGGCCAGGAGAGGCCAAGGTATAACTACAATCAGAGTCGCCAGAATGAGAATTCTCAGGATACGCAGCCACGTTTTTACAGGGAGCGTGTCCAGGGACAGGATGGCGGACAGCAGGGTGGCTACCAGCGTCAGTACCGTCCCCGTCAGGAGGGCGGATATCAGCGTCAGGGCGGTTACGGCCGTCAGCCGTACGGACAAGGCGGTTACCAGCAGCGCGGCTATCGTAAGCCTGTGCAGAATCGTCCTGACAGCCGTAAGCGCATAGAGTATCATGACGTTGTTCACGATCCCAACGAGGAGATCCGTCTTAATAAATATCTTGCCAATGCCGGTGTCTGTTCACGTCGTGAGGCCGATGATTTCATTCAGGCAGGCGTGGTGAAGGTTAACGGTCAGACCGTGACAGAATTGGGCGTTAAGGTACGCCGTGGCGACAACGTACTGTTCCACGACCAGATTGTGAGTATCGAGCGTAAGATCTACATACTTCTAAACAAGCCTAAGGACTGTGTCACTACCGTTGATGATCCTCAGGAGCGCAGGACAGTTATGGATTGCATTAAGGGCGCCTGCAAGGAGCGTGTTTATCCGGTCGGTCGCCTGGACCGCAACACTACCGGCGTACTGCTTCTTACCAATGACGGCGAGTTGGCTACACGCCTTACGCATCCCAAGTTTTTGAAGAAGAAAATCTATCATGTCCGTTTGGAACGTGCGGTAGCATCGGAAGATATGCAGACGCTGCTGAATGGCGTCAAGATAGGCGAAGAGGAGGGTGATGTTGTCCGTGCCGATGAGGTGAGCTATGTAAACGACGATAAGACTCAGGTGGGTATTGAAATTCATTCGGGACGCAACCGCGTTGTAAGACGTATGTTTGATGCCCTGGGATATCGTGTCATAAGACTTGACCGTGTACAGTTTGCAGGACTTACAAAAAAGAGATTACGCCGTGGTGACTGGCGCTTCCTTACCGAAAAGGAGGTCAATATGCTCCGTATGGGTGCATACGAGTAAAGTCCATTAATTTTAATGTTTTTGAAATAGATATGAAGAGAACCAGAATTGTCGATCTTCTGAAATCCGCCGATTATGGTCAGGAGGTGCTTGTCAAAGGATGGGTCAGAACCCGTCGTAACAGCAAGTCTGTTGGGTTTATTGCCTTGAATGACGGCTCGACAATCAAGAATATCCAGATTGTGGCTGACATGGAGAAGTTCAGCGACGATCTGATGAAAAAGATTACCACAGGCGCTTGCCTGAGTGTAACGGGTACAATGGTGCAAAGCATAGGCTCAGGCCAGGCCGTTGAGGTACAGGCCGATGAGATAGAGGTCCTGGGTACATGCGATGACGATTATCCCATGCAGAAGAAAGGCCAGTCCTTTGAATATATGCGTCATAATGCGCATATGCGCCTGCGTACTAACACTTTCGGGGCTGTGATGCGTATCCGTCACAACATGTCGATAGCCATACATAAGTTTTTCCATGATCACGGATTCTACTATTTCCATACCCCGATTATAACCGCATCGGACTGTGAGGGTGCAGGAAATATGTTTCAGGTTACAACTCTTGACCTAGCGAAAGTGGCAAAGGAGGGTGAGGTCGATTATAGTCAGGATTTTTTCGGAAAACATGTCAACCTGACGGTATCGGGTCAGCTAGAGGGTGAGCTGGGGGCTACGGCACTTGGTGCAATATATACCTTCGGACCCACTTTCCGTGCTGAAAATTCCAACACTCCGCGCCACCTGTCGGAATTCTGGATGATCGAGCCGGAAGTATGCTTCATAGACCTTCCGGAGCTTATGGACCTTGAGGAAAAGTTCATCAAGTATTGTGTGCAGTGGGCTCTTGACAATTGTAGCGATGACCTCGAGTTCCTTAACAATATGATTGACAAGGGACTTATTGAGCGTCTGAAAGGCATTGTCAATACCGAATTCGTACGTCTCTCTTACACCGAGGGTATAGAGATCCTGCAGAAAGCTATCCGTGGCGGCCGTAAGTTTGATTTCCCCTGCAATTGGGGCGATGACCTCTCTTCAGAGCACGAGCGTTATCTGGTTGAAGAGTACTTCAAAAAGCCGGTAATAATGACCCATTATCCTAAAGCCATAAAGGCCTTTTACATGAAGATTGATGAACAGAATCCCGTCTATGACGGTAAGGAGATGGATCAGACCGTTCAGGGTACCGATATGCTCTTTCCGCAGATAGGTGAGATTATAGGCGGTTCGGTACGTGAGGAGAATTATGACAAACTTGTAAACGAGATAGAGGAACGTAATATTCCCATGAAAGATTTGTGGTGGTATCTTGATACACGCCGTTTCGGCTCATGTCCTCATGCCGGATTCGGACTCGGATTTGAACGGCTTATCCTGTTTATCACCGGACTGCAGAATATCCGCGACGTTATTCCGTTCCCCAGAACTCCCCGCAATGTGGAGTTCTAAGGAAGGGACCTCTCTGTTTGATTGTTATTTAAGCTCGGCTTTTACCTGAGTAATCATATCCTTGTGCTGCTCATCTTCGACTGTCAGGGTAGATGTCAGCTCAACTGTTTTCGCATTGTCATTTGTTGAAAATGCTCCGCTGTAGAGCAGAATGCTGTTGTTGTAGAGGGTAGCTTCAAGGTATATCTTGTAATTGCCTGCCGGGACTGTTTTTCCCTGACTGTCCTTGAAATCCCAGGAGTAGGTCTGTACTCCGCTTGCTGCCGGAGTGGCGCCGCTGATGGCATCAATCTGCGCATCGGTCAAGGTGTCGGCTGCGGCGTTGGTGACCCATGTGGGAACGCATGTGGGACGGTAAGTGTAGCCGCGACGGCGCTCCTGTGTAACTTGTGTACTCTGTGGGCCTTGCGGACCTTGCGGACCCCGTACGCGTCCTTTTGTGGTAAACTGTGTTACAAAGAGTGTGCGAACAACTTTGCCTTCGGAATTTTCAACCCAAACGGCATACTGGTTGGAGCCGGATCCGCTCTGTTTCTGGTAGTTGAATGAGAGCTCAAGTGCTGTGGCTTTTTTTGAAGTGCTTTGTTGAGCTGCCGTCGGTATTACAGGGAGGACAGCCATAATGGTCAGAATCAGGATTTTTGTTTTCATATCATACATTATTTAGGTTATTTAAAGACCGATATTTCCCTCAAAGATAATTATTTATGATAAATATCAACTCCAATCTACATTTATTTTTTTGAGTCTTAAAATGAAGCCGAAAATAAAGGTTGAAAAAAAGATAGAAAAGAGAGCTGGAAAGAGCCGGTATGAAGCCGGGGACAGTCAAGGGAAAAGTCAGGTATAGGAGTCCATAAAGCCCAGTGTAAAGTTCAATAAGAACCTAATATAAACTCACTGCAAAGCTCAAAAAAACTCAACAGATCAATATAAACTATTAAAGGCAGTTATAGATTGACTTTGCACTGGACCGGGGCCGATTCGCGCTGAATGCGGTTCAGGGCGGTCACCACATAGATATATTGAGTGGAGCCGTCGCGGTAGGGCAGATTGAAAAATGTCCGGCGGGTTATGCCTACAATATATTTAGGGTCATCGATATTGATTTTCTCATTCTTTTCAAAACGGTAAATGACATACTGGAGAGCTTTGTCTATCTCCTTACGGGCCTTTGGGGCAGTCCAGAATAGCACAGGGCCGTCAATTGTCTCAACAGACATAAGCTTGCGCACCTTGCCGGGAGTGTTTCCGGGCAGATAATCGGCAACCGGTTGTAATGCAGGTGTGCTGTAATACTCTTTGGCCAGAACTGTCCTGTAATCATCGGGGTTGTCAACCACTGCTTTGGCCGGCCAGAAACAGTTGCCCTGAAGACCGGGGAAAATGCGCTCCAGATTCAGTTTGTGTCGCTGCTGGTTGCTCTCCGGATGGTTTGGATCAACCCCCGTGACGGTGCGCTCCACATCCTGTCCCAAATAGGTAAGGCAGCCGCCTGCGTTGTCCGACCACCACTTGGCCAGTACTGCATAATCGGCCGATTGGTGGCCTGTATTCCAATATACCTGTGGAATACAGTAATCCATCCATCCCTTTTCAATCCAGTAAAGAATATCGGCATAGAGTCCGCTCCAGTTCTCGAAACCGGTGGTCTCGCTGCCGCCGGGATAATCGACAGTCTTATTGCGGTAAATTCCGAACGGTGATATTCCAAACTTTACCCAGGGCTTGATCTCTTTTACCGTATGATATATCTGCTTCACGAACAGGTTTACATTGTCTCGGCGCCAGTCATCCTTGTTATTGAACCCTTTCGGGTCTTTCCTGAACGATGCATCATCATTGAATTTGAGATTCCCTTCAGGGTATGGATAAAAATAGTCGTCTATATGAAATCCGTCTATGTCATAACGGGTCACAATATCGGCCGCAACTTTGCATATATGATCCCTGTTCTCTTGCAGAGAGGGGTCAAACAGAGCCAGTTCACCATAGTTGATTATACGTTCCGGGTGAAGTTTGATCTGATGGTTCGGGGCAAACTCCGTGGTGGTCTTGGTCTTGGCACGGAAGGGGTTTATCCAGGCATGAAGCTCCATGCAACGGCGGTGACACTCTTCAATCATAAACTGCAACGGGTCCCAGTCCTCATCGGGGGCTTGACCCTGCAAGCCGGTCAGATAGGCACTCCAAGGCTCCAGATCGGATTTATACAGGGCATCGGCCTCAACACGGACCTGGAAAAGTATGGCGTTCAGACCGCAACCGGCAAGTGAATCAAGCTGGCGGGACAGTTCGGCTTTCAGTTCGGCTGCGGGTATCCCTTCAAACTGATGGTTGACCGCCTGTATCCATGCTCCGCGGAACTCGCGTTTGGGCTGAGAAGCGTTGCACGGCACCACTGTAAACAGTATCAGAAGCAGAACGATCAGATGTTTTCTCATTACTTGGGCAGGTTATTGTATTCTTCAAGAGCTTCTGCCAGGAGCCTGAGGGCATCCTTGAGGTCCTCGACCTTCAGCACGTATGCCAGACGCACCTGGTCACGGCCGTACTCCGGCTCGGAGTAGAAACCTGTGCCAGGGGCCATCATTATGGTCTTGCCGTCACGGCGGAAATCGGTCAGACACCATTTACAGAACTTTTCAGAGTCGTCAATGGGCAGCCTGGCCGTGGTGTAGAAGGCACCCATAGGAATGGGGGAGTAAACACCGGGTATTTTGTTCAGACCGTCAATCAGGTGTTTACGACGGGTTATATATTCATCGTATGTGTCCATCATATAGTCGCGTGGAGCCGATATGGAGGCCTCGGCCACAATCTGACCTATGAGTGGCGGACAGAGACGGGCCTGACAGAACTTCATCACAGCCTCTCTAACCTCCCGGTTCTTGGTTGCTATGGCGCCAATACGTATTCCGCATTCGGAATAACGTTTTGAAACGGAGTCAATCAGTATGACATTGTTATCGATGCCCTCCAGGTGGCAGGCCGATATGTATGGCGCTCCGGTGTAGATAAACTCGCGGTAAACCTCATCGGAAAAGAGATAGAGGTCATATTTCTTGACCATATCACGCAGTTGGAGCATCTCCTTACGTGTATATAGATAGCCCGTGGGGTTGTTGGGGTTACATATAAGTACACCCTTAGTGCGTTCGGTTATAAGTTTTTCGAGTTCTTCTATGGGAGGCAAAGCAAATCCGTCATCAATACTGGATACGATGGGTTTGATCACTGCTCCCGCCGAAACGGCAAAAGCCATATAGTTGGCGTAGGCAGGCTCCGGTACGATAATCTCGTCACCCGGATTCAGACAGGTCAAGAATGCAAACAGCACTGCCTCGGATCCGCCGCTGGTCACGATTATCTCATCGGGTTCGAATTTTATCTGATACTGTTCGTAGTAGTCGCACAGCTTTTTTCTCAGGCTCAGAAATCCTTGTGACGGAGTGTACTCAAGGATTTTGCGGTCTATGTTCTTTAACGCATCAAGGCCGACCTTCGGGGAAGGAAGATCGGGCTGACCAATATTAAGATGGTATATCTTCACTCCCTCTGCCTCGATTTTCTGTGCAATCCCCGACAGCTTGCGGATGGGCGAGCTGGGCATAATTTCAGCGCGGTTTGATATTTTCATTGTCTCCTGGATAAATTTCAAGATGCAAAGATACTTCAAACCGCGCGTTTATTACCCACTGTTTGATTATTTTTTACAATAAATCAAATCTTTAATGGATACGTTTGCCTAAAATGAGGTTATCGCCCGAATCGTCAACTGTCCATATTTCAGGTTTACGCGGTCCGTTGTTCTCGGAGTGGTGTACTGAGTATAAGAGCTGACCTTCAAATGTGCGGAACAACATTCCGTGACCTGAGTTGTCACCTTTAAAGGCTTTCTCCTCTTGGATCCACGGACCTTTTATGCTGCCGCTCTCGGACCATGCAATACCCTGTGCATAGCGGTTTTCGCCCCAGCTCGACCATAGCATACCCAAGCGTCCGGTCTGTGTGCGGAACATCTGGGGACCATCTGTTACCCATCCCGGCATCTTCATACCGAAAGTGGCCTCGCCAATGGAGTTCATCTCCTTGGACCATGCAGCTTCCGATGCGCGGAATATGGTGGTAGGTTCGGCGGTGCGATGTGTCAGATCCTTTGAAAGCGGCATATAGGCCATTGTGCCGTCAATCAACTGGGTCCACTCATGTACAAAGACCATATAGATAGTGTCATCCTCCTCGTAGAGTGTTCCGTCGATGATATCCCATGTGGTGGGACCGAGACAGAATGTGGAGTCCTTGACGAGCGGGAGATAGGGACCGTCAACATTGTCCGATACCAGCAGTTGGGTCTGGTTCAGAGGCACATTATAGCGGCGCGGAACCTGTTCGATACATACTCCGTGGTTGTTCCAGGTGCCGGCATAGTAGTATTTGTCACCGTATTTGTGTATCTCGGCGGCAGCTACGAACTGTCCCTGCATCCAGGTCCCCGACAGGTCTATCACGCTATAAGGTCCGGTCCAGTTCTCAAGGTCGGTGCTCTTGTAGAGCGAGCCTCCAGTACCGGTAAGCCAGTAGGTCTTGGTCTCGGGGTCGGGATATATAAACGGATCGCTCATGGAGAGCTCCTTGATGCTTACCGTGCGTACCTCGGGAGCGGGACGTACGCTCTGCGGCGGACGTTGCTGACGTGCGCGGTTTGCGGTTCCCGACTGTGGGATCATTCCACCAAAGTTTCTCTGTCCGGGAGTGGCAGGCGGAGCTTGTTCACCTCTGGGCACACTGATAATCACATTATCTCGGTTATAACTCTCTTGTTCGGGTTCTGCTTGCTTCCCTTTGCATGAAACCGACAGCAGCATTGGCAGACTGATTAAAGTTGCGAAAAATAAAGACTTTCTTTTCATATTTTCAAGTGTTTTGTTATTTTGGATATCAAAAGTACGTTTTCATTTTCTTATATGAAAATAAAAGGATGAGTTCATGACGATTTTTCATGAAAATACAGTAATTTTGCAAGGAATTTTGAACAATCGATATAATCAACAAAATAAAATAAATATGAAAAAAATTACAGTTTTATTGCTCTCAGCAACTCTGATCCTTTCAGGATGTTCATCATGGTCGAAAACTGCTAAGGGCGGTCTTCTTGGCGGCGGTGCAGGTGCAGCGCTCGGTGCCGGTATAGGAGTTCTTATCGGCGGTGACGCTCAGAGTGCGGCTATCGGTGCAGCTATCGGTGCAGGTGTAGGCGGCGGCGCAGGCGCAATAATTGGAAACCGTATGGATAAGAAGGCCGAAGAGCTTGCAGCTATTGAGGCAGCTAAGGTTGAAACCATAACCGATGTAAACGGTCTCGACGGTATTAAGGTGACTTTTGACAGCGGTATCCTGTTTGGCTTCAATAGCTCGAACTTAAATGACACCTCAAAGGAGACACTAAAAAAGTTTGCCGACACCATGAAAGATATGGAGCAGACCGATATCACTATATACGGTCACACTGACAATGTCGGAACTGCACAGGCCAACGAAAGGGTCTCGGCCAGACGTGCCGATGCTGTTGCCGCCTATCTTAACAGTTGCGGCATGAGCAAGGACCGTATCATTACCAAGGGTATGTCATTCAATATGCCGGTTGCCAGCAACGATACCGAAGAGGGCCGTGCACAGAACCGCCGTGTTGAGATCTATATCACCGCTAACGAGGAGATGGTGAAAGAGGCTGCTGCCGGGATCTGATAACGACCCGGATCAGTCCGATATAACATCATAAAAGTATGCAGGGTTCCCGCGAACTCTGCATATTTTTTTTGTTTATCACTATTTCAACCTTATTTTATCTTATTTTTGCCATTAGATAACCAATTACTTATATAGAAATGATCAAAAAAATCTTTATTGCAGTTGCTGTAATAGCGACTGTTGCATGCGGCTCACAAAACAGCCTGCAATCCAAACCGGGGAAGCCGGACAAGAATTTTTATATTTATCTTGCATTTGGGCAGTCCAATATGGAGGGCGCCGCCCGTATTGAGAACCAGGACCGTGAAGGTATAAGTGACCGCTGGCTCATGATGGCCGCCGTTGACGACACCCGTCTGGGCCGCACCCGGGGTGAGTGGTATCCGGCTGTTCCGCCTCTCTGCCGCGAGAATACCGGTCTGACTCCGGTTGACTATTTTGGACGTACCATGGTTGAATACCTGCCTAAAAAGGTGCGTGTGGGTATAATCAACGTCTCTGTAGGCGGCTGTAAGATTGAGGCATTTATGAAAGACCGTGCCCAGGAGTACGGTGACAATGCTGCCGGCTGGATGAAGCCGTGGATTGCCCCATACGACAACAACTGCTACCAGCGCTTGCTTGAGACTGCCAAAGAGGCTCAGAAGTATGGTGTGATAAAGGGCTTCCTCATGCATCAGGGTGAATCCAACATCAATGAGCAGGATTGGCCTGAGAAGGTAAAATATGTTTACGAAACACTGATTGAAGATCTCGGACTGAATGCAAAGGATATTCCTCTGCTTGCCGGCGAGGTGGTTAATGCCGATGTCAACGGACGCAGCGCCTCCATGAACGAAATAATTGCCCGTCTGCCGGAGACACTGCCCAACTCATACGTCATATCCTCCAAGGGTGTGACCTGTGCGCCTGACCATCTGCATTTCGATGCTGCCGGTTACCGTGAGATGGGCCGTCGCTATGCAACTCAGATTTTGTCACTCATGGGAATAGAGGTCAAATAGTAAGAGAATGACAACTGTAAGGGTGGCTGTTGCTGTTCCGCGCATTCGGATTGCACAGCCCATGGAGAATGCTGCGGCTTGTCTGGAGTTGATCCGTCAGGCCGATTCTGCAGGGGTTCAGATTATCTGTTTCCCCCAATTGTGTCTGACGGGTTTTACAGCCGGAGACCTTCTCTGTAACAGGCTTCTGTTGGATGAGACGGCCGGAGCGTTGGACCTGTTGGTCTCAGAGACCGCGCATCTCAAACCTATGGCTGTGATAGGCTACCCTGCAAGAGATGTTGGAGAGGCAAAGCCATATAATGCCATGGCTTTCATCAAGGAGGGACGTATTTTGGACAACAGGCTTGATACCTCTCCACCTTCAAGATGGTTCCTGCCGGCCGACCCTAAAGATAATACTGACACGACCGATATTATTAATCTCTTCAAAACCGCAGGAATTGACTGTCCGGTTTCACTTCTGTTCCCCTTAGAGAAGTCCGTTCCCAATACAGAGGGGATCATACTCTGCCCGTCGGCTATTGAGGGGCGGGTCGGAGCTTTGAAAGGAACTGAATTGAAACTTGGCAAACTGACAGAAGGGAAACGGTGTGCGGCAATTCTGGCATCGGCGGGAGAGGGTGAATCCAGTACGGATTATTGGTACCCGGGTATGGCTGTGGTGGCTGAAAACGGAAAAATAAAAACAAGCCGTTCGCCCTTTTGCGGACTGGAGATATGCGATATCGCTGTGGGTAGCAGCCACAAGCGGGTGATGTATGAATATACTCCCATTCAAGATGTTGATTACAAGGTAGCAAGGATTTCAAAAGACCCTTTCATGTGCGGTGATACCGAACGCAAAGCCCGTGAGGCCTTCATGATCCAGTGCGGCGCCTTGCGCACAAGACTTGAAAATACCGGAATAAACAGGCTGGTTCTGGGAGTATCCGGCGGACTGGACTCAACTCTTGCGCTGCTTGTCTGTGTAAAGACGCTTGATATGATGGGGCTGGACCGTAAAAACCTGACGGGAATAACCATGCCGGGGTTTGGTACAACCGACCGCACCTACAACAATGCTCTCAGTCTGATGCGCACATTCGGTATCGATTGGCGTGAAATCGACATAAAGGAGGCCTGTATGCTTCATCTGCGAGACATTGGGCATGATCCTGACCTGCACAATTCCGCCTACGAAAACGTGCAGGCGCGTGAGCGCACCCAGATTCTTATGAATGTAGCCAACGATATAGGCGCTCTGGTGGTTGGAACGGGCGATCTCTCCGAACTTGCGCTGGGATGGTGTACCTACAACGGTGACCACATGTCTATGTATGCCGTTAACTGCGGCATCCCCAAGACGGCCATAGCGCCTATAATCAGACATGCAGCCGAGAACGAACTTGAGGAATCGGCCAGACCTTTTCTCAACGATGTGATAAACACTCCAATCAGTCCCGAGTTGCTTCCCGGCGGGAATATCACACACAGGACCGAAGAGATAATAGGCCCTTACCGTCTTCACGATTTCTTTATGTGGCACTTCCTGTGCGAGCGGCTGAGTCCGAAGATGATAAGCACCCGAGCTGCCCATATATTTGCCGACGAGTTTACCCCCGATGAGATAAACCGCTGGCTCAAGGTATTCCTGAAAAGATTCTTCAGTCAACAGTTCAAACGTTCATGTATGCCCGACGGTCCCGCTGTCTTTGGAATTTCACTCTCTCCGCGCGGGGGTTGGACCATGCCGAGTGATATCTCTTCAGCCATTTGGCTAAAAGACCTGGAATGATTTTAACATATATTATAAATTTGAATTTAAATGCAGATGTTAGTTAGGTTTATTTTGTAATAATTCATATTGTTTAAATGACAACATGCCTATTTTACATCTACCTTTGCCAACGAAAACAAAAGGATAATTCTCATAAGCATTAATTGGTTAGTAATTAGGTTTGGACCCTTAAGTTTGTGAAAGCCGGAAGGTCCTCCCCGGTAGGAAAATGTCCTACAGGGGGATGTAAAAAACGAGTTCACGTGAGTGAATTCTTTTTTATTTTATACGGTTCGTGTGGTTTTGTATTCTCCTTGTAGTTCTCCTTGTAGTTCGTATGGATTCTTATGGTACGACTGATCCGTGCAGCCTGTTCGGTCCGTTTGATTTTTATAGTTCGTCCAGCCCGTCCGGCGGGGATTATTTTGAAAGCAGATTGCCGATGATATCCCTGTAGGAACGCGAAACGGGAATAGGATTTATATTTTCGTTGTCAAGCAGGACATAGAGATTATCGCGGTCATTGTTGAAGAATCGGACTCTCTTGATGTTTACAAGATATGACCGGTGGCATCGGGTTATAAATCCTTCAAGATCATCTTCAATATTTTTTGCAGTAGTCCTGATGAGAGTTTTTTTTATTTGTCCCTCCTGTTCGTAGAAAATTTTCACATAATTGTCTTCCGAAACGGCGTAAAGAATATCATTGACCAGTATTGAAAGTCTTGTTTTGCCTTTGTTGTCACGTATGGAGACAATATGATTGTTGTCACTTGTGTCAGACCGGCTTTCATACTCCATTTTCAATCCGTGTGCATATCCGTAAAGCAGACTTATGGTGTATGGTATAATCATGATGAGCAAAACGCATAGGAATGATTTGAGAAACAGCTGTATGGGATGTATGTCGCACTTGTGAACCAGAATGGTGATTACAGCATAGAAAAGTGAAATAATCAATGCTTCGGCAACGAAATAGAATATCAGCCCTGTCATGTTGAAAGGACGTTTCCTGTTAATCTCAATTATGAGAAATTTGCTGAGCAGCAAGAACAGTACGGACATTGTGTACATCGCCAGGGTCCCAAGCAGAAGATAGCTCTTACTGAAGGTAAACCAGTATGTCGATGAGAAGGGTGAATATATAAGTAAAAAGAGGATGGAAAACAGCGTTATGAACGGCACTGTCATGAAGAGAAATTTCCGTGTGAAGATGTATTCGGGGATTTTGTCCATAACAGATGTTTATTGTATTTACGGAATGCAAAGTTATTGAATAAAATCATTTTTTTTCAAGTTTCCGGGAATGATTTGCTGATTTCAGTCGATTTGTCAATATGGCATTTCACCACATATATTGTTTCGGACATCCCTTTTTATATAAATATCTGCGCGCGGTGTTTGTTACATTTGTAATTTTGCAGCAAATAAAATATGATAAAATAATGAAAAGGATCATTCACAGGACTCCGGATTGCGACATGAATGCGGTCAGTCTTATTAAGATGTATGAGGATAGTTTTCGCCGTCATTGGGATAACAAGGCACTATCCGATTTTCAGGGTGAAACGATAACCTACGGTGAGCTTGCCCGTAGGGTGGCAAAAATTCATATCCTGCTTGAAGAAGCAGGGATAGCCAAGGGTGATAAAGTGGCGTTATGCGGAAAGAACTGCCTTGCATGGGGCGTTTCATTTTTCGGTGTGATGACATACGGCGCTGTTCCGGTACCGTTATTGAACGATTTCAAACCTGCCAGTGTGCACATGCTTGTCAACCATTCGGATTCGAAGCTGCTTATGGTAGGGGAAATTGTTTTGGAAGGGATGATACCTGAGGAGATGCCCGATATAATCGGAATAATACTGATGGACGATATGTCCTGTCAATTCAGTCGTTCAAAGGCTCTGGATAAGGCTTTTGCCGGTCTGGACAAGAAATTCGATAAAAAATATCCTAATGGTTTTACCAGAGAGGATGTTGTATATCAGGCCGAGGCTTCCGGCGATGACCTTGCCGTATTAAACTACACTTCGGGAACCACCAGTGACCCGAAGGGCGTGATGGTTCCTTACAGGGCATTGCTTCTTAACATGAAGTTTGCATGCAGCGTATTACCTTTGACCAAAGATGAGACTGTTGTCTCCATCCTGCCTATGGCACACATGTTCGGACTCTCATTCCAGCTTATGTTCGAGCTGCTTTTGGGAAGCAGTATCTGCTATCTGGGCAAGATGCCTACACCAAAAATACTCTTTGCAGCATTTGCCGAGGAGAAACCGAAACTTATCATTACCGTTCCATTGGTAATTGAAAAGGTTATCAAGCAGAAAGTCCAGCCTGTAATGGAAAAACCTCTTATGAAGATTGCTATGGCAATTCCCGGTTTGAGACAGTTGATAGGCAAAAAAATCCGCACTCAGGTTCTGAATGCTTTCGGTGGCAATGTGGATTCTCTTATTGTCGGTGGAGCCGCTCTTAATGCCGATGTGGAAAAGATCCTGCGCAAGATAAAGTTCCCATATACGGTCGGTTACGGCACTACCGAGTGTGCTCCGCTGATATCGTACGTTGATTGGGAAAAATACAAACGCGGTTCGTGTGGTGTGGCAATGACCGGCTGTACAGTCGATGTCTTCAGTGACAACCGTCGGGACAATGTGGGCGAACTTCTGGTCAAGGGTGATAATGTCATGCTGGGCTACTATAAGAATCCCAATGCCACCCGTGACGTTATCGATCCCGAGGGCTGGTACCATACCGGTGACATGGGCCTTATTGACCGTCAGGGCAATATTTTTATCAAGGGACGCTGTAAAGATATGATTTTGGGTCCTTCAGGTCAGAATATCTATCCTGAGGAACTTGAGGAAGTAATCAATAATAATGTGAAATATGTAACCGAGTCACTTGTCGTTGATCGTAAACACAGGCTTGTTGCACTTATTGTTCCCGACTTCGAGGCCGGTAAAGCCGATGGACTGACGGCAAAACAGATTCGTGAGCATATCGTTGACAGCAGGAAGGAGATTAACGAACAACTCCCAATGTATTCACAGATATCAAAAATTGAAATCAGAACAGAACCTTTTGAGAAGACTCCCAAGAATAGCATTAGGAGATTCCTCTACAAGTAATAGGATTATATAGAAAAAATAAGATGGCGGCTTCAGGAAAAGAGGCCGCCATCTTTTATAGTAATACCGTCATTTGCCGGCTTTCAGGCCTTTTATTACCGCGTTGGTAAAGCCGGACTCCTCCATTGTATTCAAACCTTTGATTGTAATGCCGCCGGGTGTGGTCACCTTGTCAATCTCCTGTTCGGGATGTGTGCCGTGCGCCTGCAGCAACTCCACCGCTCCCTTTATTGTAGCCAATACTATCTCCTGAGCATCCTTAGGGTAGATTCCCATCTCCACTCCGCCTTCCATACTGGCGCGGATATAACGGAAAGCGTATGCCAGTCCGCACGATGCCAGAGCAGTACCGGCCTCTATCTGTTTCTCCTCAATCTGTTTGGCAAATCCCACCTTACTGAACAGCTTCTGCACAAGTGCCAGACTTTCGGCTTTGGCGTTGGCCGTGCAATATAAGAAGACTCCTGCGCCGACCTCGACAGCGATATTTGGAATAAGGTAGATCAGTTCCGGCAGCGAGCCGTCCTGCCGTATAAAAATTTCAGCCAGTTTTGCAGTACCTACACCCGCTCCGATTGATATTATAAGCTGCCTCTTGTAATCGAGAAAATCTTTCACTTCGGCTGCAGCGGCGGGCAATATCCAGGGCTTTACCGCAAAAAGCACAATATCTGCTTTTTGTACGGCCTTTGGATTATCTTTTGAGACACCTATGCCGGGCAGATCTTTTTTAAGTGCATCGAGCGTGTCATCACAACGGTCACAGCATATAATATCGTTTGCCGCAAACACTTTTCCGGCAACAAATCCTCTTGCTAAGGCACCGCCCATATTTCCGGCGCCGATAATAGTGATTTTCATATCAATCCGAATTAATTGCTGCGAAATTAAACTTATTTTGGATGGTTTGCAATATTTTTATCCTTATAGGTGCATAATATTACATTATTATTATCTTTGTTACAGATTAAGCGTTTTAATTAAACATTATAATAGCATTGATTGTGAACCCAATAGGCGTAAATAGGGTTTATGGCTCTTTGTTCAGGTTGGCTCAATCCTGAAAATCAAATTAGATGAACGGTTGTATAACTTAAAATGAAAACCAAATGAAAACCAGGAGAAATCTTTTATTTGTACTGAGTATTCTGTCTGTTTTTATTGCCTGTGATAATAGCAGAATAGAAAACGACACTCCAATCGTGGAAGATGAAAATATCGTCTTTTTAAAATCATCGTTGGGCGGTTGTAACAACCAGACGGCAGAGATGATAAAACGCGGAGAGGAGACCGTCATACCCGGTGAAAAGAGTGACACTGCAATCATTCGGATTGAGCGGGACACGCTAACTATCTTTGTTGGTTTGAATTATGTCTGCTGTGCACCTTTTGTTACGGATTGCGACATTGTCAATGACTCCATTTTTGTCACAATTACCGACACCATTCCGGAAAATGGCAGTTATTGTAAGTGCCATTGTTATTATACGTTTACGTATTACTTCAGTTACCTGTCCAACAGGAGCTATTACTGGCGGATCACCTTGATTGACCCGCGGGAGGAGGACGAGAAACTGTTTTATGAAGGAATAATCAATGCAGGAAATTGAATCATTGTATGTTTTGTAAATTCATCCCTGTTCTTCAAGATAGAACACCTGTAACGTGACTGTATTAATTGAGAACCATGACAAAAAGTGGTTGTCCTCTTGATTTTACTGTTTTAGACATACTTATACAAACACGTATTGATTTTTATGTTGCATAAACATTTTTTTGAAAACTCCAAATTTTTTTTTTGCATTTAACAATATTTAACACAACTATTTTTATTAGCCCGCTTCTTTTTCATAAAATTGTATATTCATAAAATTTGTTCAACATGAAAAAGAGTTATTTTAATCTTTTCGCCACTACAACAGCGGTAGTGTTTGCGATGTTGTTCATCTCCTGTTCGGGTGAACTTGATGATGAGCGTCAGTTAGATTTGTCCGGAGAAACTGTCAGCGTTACCTTGAATGCGTCGAGTTTTGACTTTGTTACCTCGCCAATGACTAAAACGGGCGTTGTGTCCGGTCTTTACGGAGTTCAGATAA
>Ga0116148_1000118_pt1 | contig 96210 bp, 78 predicted proteins | sample AD_UKC055_MetaG_FD_89786 | JGI IMG/M metagenome (GOLD analysis project Ga0116148, IMG submission 89786) | Active sludge microbial communities of municipal wastewater-treating anaerobic digesters from USA - AD_UKC055_MetaG | ecosystem: Engineered > Bioreactor > Anaerobic > Digestate | place: USA...
AAGGTCCTCTTGACTCTCTTGACTCAGCGAACGTGCATCCGATTTTGTCATAATTACACATTCTACCCGAATCCATTCGTTAGTCAAGCCACATGCCTACTATATATGGTTTGGATTAGTAAGCGAAATTAACGATTCCGAACGAAAAATCATTACCATTGAAGACCCCATCGAATACCAGTTGAAAGGAATCAACCAGATCCAGGTCTCGGAAAAAACCGGACTGACTTTTGCGCGCGGTCTGCGTTCAATCCTTCGACACGACCCGGATGTCCTCCTCGTCGGAGAAATCCGCGACCAGGAGACCGCGCAGATCGCCGTTCAAGCATCATTAACCGGCCATTTAGTCTTTTCGACCCTTCATACAAATGACGCCCCCGGAGCGATTACACGGATGGTGGATATGGGGGTCGAATCCTACCTGGTTGCCTCGTCACTCGAAGCCGTAATAGCCCAGCGTCTTGTTCGCGTGCTCTGCCCCCACTGCAAAACGGAAGACACATCGGAACGAACCCTGGCCCTGCGGAAACGTCTCGGCTTGCCGGATGACCGGACCGTGTTCCGCGCTGTCGGATGCGAACAGTGTCGCCATACAGGATTCCATGGCCGCCGCGCCGTGTTCGAAATGATGATGCTCAATACGGAAATCCGCGACATGGTCCTGCACGAACATTCCGCCGGCGAAATTCGGCTGGCCGCCTCTCGCGCGGGGATGAAGTCGTTAAGCGAAGACGGCTGGCGCCTCGTCCTGGAAGGCGCGACCACGGTACAGGAAGTGCTCCGGGTCAGCAAAGATGAGCAATTCGAATGGTGGTAGCCGACAACGGATTATGGAGACCGTGTCACCATGGTTCACTTTCATTATCGTGCATTGCAAACGGATGGGACCCTCGCCGAGGGCCAGGTAGAGGCGCCGGGCCGTCAGGATGTATTTAATCAGATCCTTGCGCGCGGCTGGCAACCGATCCGCATCTCCGAATTGACTCACCCGGCTGCGCCACAGCGCCCGTGGCTCCGCCTTCCATGGCGTAACGGAAAAGTGACTTTTAAGGAATTAGAGCATTTTACCCGCCTTCTTTCCAGTTTACTCGCCTCCGGGATCCCGCTCAGCCGCTCGCTCGCCCTCCTCTACCGAGAGGCCGGTAATCCCACAACAGCAGAACAATGGAAGGCTATTCATGATCGTGTCATCGACGGCACAACACTGGCCGACTCCATGGCCCAATTCCCTGATATTTTCCCCCGAGTCTATATCGCCATGGTACAGGCAGGGGAAACAGGGGGTTTTCTCGATTTAGTTCTCAACCAGATCGCCGAGTTTCAAAGCCGTGACAGAGACCTCCGCTCTCGGTTGATGGCCGCCCTCATTTACCCGTCTGTTCTCCTGGTCCTCGCGATCTCCGTATTGATTTTTCTCCTGGTCTTCTTCATTCCGAGATTTCAATCCATGTTCAAGAGTTTCGGCGCCGAATTGCCCCTCATCACGCGGGCGATTGTCGGGACCAGCGGTCTGATCCGAGATTGGGGGCCGTTTGTCGTCGTTCTGGTAGCCGTTCTCGCGTACTTCCTCCGCCAATGGCTCTCTACAGAGCGCGGGATTCGCGTGCGCGAAAGCATGTTTCTTCGCTTACCCATTATCGGGCCGCTGATGGCGCGGTTCGCCATGGCTCGATTCTGCCGCATGTTGGGAACCCTGCTCGCCGCCGGTGTCCCTCTAATTCAGGGCTTGAATGTTGCGCGGAAATCCATCCCAAATCGCATCCTGGCCGATGCCGTCGCCGATGGCATCGAGCGCGTCAAGAAGGGGGACCGACTTTCCGGCAGCTTCTTGAATTGTAGTCAACTATTTTCAAACGCCGTACTGGAAATGATATCTGTAGCCGAAGAAACCGGCCGCCTGGACAAAGAACTCATCCGGATTGCAGAAACGACGGAGCAGGAATTGGAACGGCAGTTGCGCTCAGCGGTCGCATTAGCTGAGCCGCTCATGTTGTTTTTCATCGCGGGATTCATCGGGACAATTTTCATTGGGATGGTGATCCCCATTTTCACGATTCAGGACTACATCAAATAGCCGGTATGGAGGACATAGAAATGGCTTCTGTCAAAACACAATGCATACAACAACGACATTGCGCGCAAGGCGGTTTCACCCTGGTGGAAATGCTTCTCGTTCTCGTTATTTTGGCAACCCTGGCGGCCATCGTCGTTCCAAAATTTGCGGGACGTTCGGAACAGGCGAGAATTACCGCCGCCCAGACGCAGATCGCTAATCTGGAAATAGTGCTGGACTCGTTCGAGGTGGATAACGGGACCTACCCAAAAGGAAGCAACGGTCTGCGGGATCTGGTAGAGCAGCCGAGTTATGCCAAAAACTGGCGCGGCCCGTACATCGAGGACATTCCGTTGGATCCGTGGGGAAATGCTTATTTGTATGAATACCCCGGCAAACGCAATCCGCAAGGCTTTGATCTAGTCTCCATGGGGCCGGACGGCCGGTCGGGAGGTGACGATGATATCACAAACTATAAGCAGAACGAACAATAAGCCGGTCGGTTCGCCTGGATTCACGCTCATGGAGCTCATCCTGGTGATGGCTATTTTAAGCGCGGTCGCGGTGGCATCCGCGCCGAGACTGTCCCGATTTTTCCGCGGCCAGGCACTGGACGGAGAGGCTCACCGACTGCTGTCGCTGATTCGATACGCGTTTCGCGAGTCTGTAGCGAGCGGTGTGCCGCTGGAGCTGTGGATGGATACACGGAACAACCGCTACGGTCTGCATGCCATGACAGGTTATGAGTGGGCAACCGATCGGCAAGTTCAGTTCTATCTCGACGAGGATACGGCGATGGAACTATACCCAGGCCAACCTTTGGTTAACGGCGTCGCAACAATCACTTTCCGGCCCGATGGAATCATGGAAAGCGATGGTCTGCAATACATCCGCTTTCGACACGGCGATGACAGAATTATAGTCGCACGCCCGCTTATCGGCCATGAATGGTCCGTTCTCACGGAAGAGGAGGCACAGAATGAACGCGGCATCTCGTAAGGACAATCGGCTCGGCTCTGCCTCTAACGCGGTGTTATTCCGCGCAGCGGGTTTCACCTTCCCGGAAGTTCTTGCGGCTATGGTTCTGGCTGCGACCGTGATACCCGTGACGTTGAAAGGTATCCGCATCGCGAACGGTGTCTCCGTATTGGCCGAACGCCAATCGATAGCCGTTCGTCTGGCCGAGCAGTACCTGAACGAGCTGTCTGTAACGCGGCAGTGGCAGTATTCATCGGCAAAGGGTAATTTTGGATCGGAGTGGGCCGACTATCGGTGGGCATTGCTTAAGCAACCCTGGACGGACGACAACTTCTATCTCTTGACCCTGATTGTGTATTTCCCGGTACAGGGCCGGGAGCAGAATGTTCGCTTAAGTACCCTAGTGGTGGCGGAGGTGTCATCATGATTCGTGATAGCGCCCATTCCTGGGGTTCTCGGCACGGTGTAACCCTGGTTGAATTGCTGGTGGCAACGGCCATCGGGGCCATCCTTGTCCTATCCATTAACGCAGTGTTTTCTAATGCAATTCACTTGCGCGACCGTGCCTATCAGGCCGAGGATACGCAGTTGTCCCGGCAATATGCGATTGAAATAATTAAACGTGACTTAGCCAATGCCGCCGCGCCCAATGGCCTTCTGATCGGTGACATGATCGGCGGGCAGGAGAGCATGGTTTCCCAGTCTGGCGCTGAATTGATTCTATTCTCCACATCGGGAACGTTAACCGAAGGCGATCCCTGGGGGGATATTCAACAAATTGAATATACTCTTTCGTCTCTGGATTGCCCCGGCGCCAAAGAGGGGCTTTACCTTCTGCGCGGAGTCACGCGGAATCTGTTGTCCACGGTACAGGAGGAACCGGAATACGAGCCTCTTTTAGAGCGTATCAGTAGTCTTATTTTCGAGTACTATGACGGCACTTCCTGGCGAACCTGCTGGGATTCGTCCGCGGAAGATCCGGCGCTTCCTGCGGCGATCCGTGTCACGATCGTCCCCGACAATTCGGCGAGTACAGGACCGCCCCGCGGACCAAGCCAATCGACAATTCAAGTTACCGTTCCAGTCGTGTCACACGCCATATCGACGGAGGCGGAGGAAAGCACGAATTCCGGCGGGGCCGCTCCCTCGTGGCAAGACCAGCAAGCAGACGGAGCAACGGGTACCGGCTCCCAAGGCGCGGATGAAACCGGAGGTGCAGGCAGATGATTCGCGCACACTATCTCCGATATCAGAAACCGGACCTCGGCTACAGAGAGGCGGCGGTACTGATCGTCGTCCTGTGGATATGCGCCGGTCTGGTCGCGCTGGTCCTTGTGTTCGGGCAAATTATTGTCCTCCAATACCGTTCCGCGGATTCCACCGTTGCCGGAATTCAGGCAGAGCAGGCGGCGGAAAGCGCAATGCGCTACGTGTGCTACGTGCTCGAGAATCTCGAAGAACCGGGGACGATGCCGGATGTGGACAATGATGAATATAAAGCGGAGGCTGTGCCTGTCGGCGACGCAACCTATTGGCTGCTGGGCCGTCATCCCGATGCACAGCCGGACACAATGCCTGTGTTCAGCCTGGTAGACGAATGCTCAAAACTGAATCTGAATACGGCTACAGTCGAAATGCTGGCGAACCTCCCCAGAATGACTCCGGAATGTGCCGCGGCAATTGTAGACTGGCGTGACGCAGACAGTCAAGTCTCGGAAAACGGCGCTGAAGCGGAAACCTATACTCTCCGAAAACCGGCCTACCGTTGTAAGAACGGCCCGTTCGAGACGGTACTCGAGTTGAAGATGGTTTATGGCGCGAAGGATGAGATATTGTTCGGGGAAGACACGAACCTCAACGGCATTTTGGACCCGAACGAGAACGACGGTGAAGCGTCGCCGCCGAGTGACAATCAGGACGGGGAATTGGATCCCGGAATCGTGGAGTACCTCACGGTTTATAGTCGAAGTAGCCAACCTGTAGAAACCGCGGACGGCGGGTCCGTCGTTGATGTGAATACTAAAGATCAAGAGGACCTGCGTAGTCTACTGAGGGAGACCCTTGGTGAAACTCGAGCAAATGATATTTTGTCGCAACTCGGCGCGGGGGCGGAGTTCCGAAGCATCCTTGAGTTCTATATCCGCAGCAAGATGACGCCGGATGAATGTGATACACTTGCCGATTCTCTTACCGTTTCAGGTGCGGATTCCGGATCACAGTCCGGCGCGGGGTCAGATATGGAAACGGAGATCGTCCCGATCAACGTCAATACCGCCTGCGAGGAGGTTCTGAGCTGCATACCGGGAATCGGTTCGTCCTGTGCCTCCGCCCTCGTCGCCTACCGCCTGGGGCACACGAAGAATCTGCATTCCGTCGCCTGGGTAGCACAGGTACTGGACGAAGACGCCGCTATACAGGCCGGCCCCTATTTGACTACTCATACCTACCAATTCAGTGCAGACGTGGCCGCCGTGGGGCAATACGGGAGGGGCTGCCGAAGAATCTATTATGTCCTGGATATCAGTGACGGGCAGGCAAAGGCGGTTTACCGGAGGGACAGGACCGATCTCGGATGGGCATTGGGAAAGGATATCCGCTCTCAACTGTCGGAATGGAGGGCGTCAACGAGATGACTGCGCAGCGGAAAGTAGCCTATAAGACCCTTTTGGGGATCGAGTTCGGTGACCAATGTCTGCGGGCCGCTCTCGTGTCACGCACCGGCGACGGCACACAGATAAAGAAGCAGATACAGGTTCCTTTGGTTCTTGACCCATTGGCCGCAACGCCCGAACTTCTCGGTCAGGAGATCCGCAACAGATTACAGGAGGCGGGGATCCGTGAAACACGTTGCGTAATATGCCTTCCATTGAAATGGCTACTCAAGCATTGCATCGAATTACCGGACTTGGGGAGCGACGATCAACAGAGCTTTATCCATCTCCATGCAGAGCGGGAATTCCCGTTTTCTCTGGAGGACCTCTCGATATCCATTTCCACATTTAGCGCCCCTGATGGAAAGCGCTATGTTACGATCCTGGCAATTCCATTGACCTACGTTCGCGCACTCGAGGCGGTGTGCAACATAGCCCAACTACGGCCGATTAGTATTACCGTTGGAGTTCCGGTTCCTCATCCGCTACCTCAGGACGAAGGAGTCCTGTGCGTACAACAACGTGAGGCAGGCATCGATGTCACGGTGGTCGGCGGCGGGGGAGTCGTCACGCTGCGATGGCTTGCGTCAGAAAACGGCGACGGGGATCCGCACACCGGCGATCCAGACGATGCTGTGTTGCGCGAAATACGCCTCACATTGAGTGAACTACCGTCCCCGGTCCGCGAATTGATCGGCACAATTGTTATACAGGGGGTCGAACCCTGGCGGTCCCGTTTCCAGTCCGCCCTCGTGGACTGGATACGACCATTCATTCCGGCCGCAAGGATCGACATGGCGCCTGATCCCGTCGGCAGCAATGCCCCCGGAGCGTGGCCCCTATATGTTACATTATCGCGCATCCTGAACGGTCAGGACCGCCTGTTTGAGTTTCTTCCTGCGAAGACAGGTTCGTTCCAGCGTATTGTTTCCAGAATGTCATCGCGTGGCAATCTCTTCTTTGGTGGAATCGGCGCGGTAGTCGTCCTTGTCGCCATGCTTGCCTTCCTGTGGCAACACATGCAACTCGCACGACTAGAGTCCGAATGGGGCGCCATCAAGACTCAGGTCTCCGAAATCGAAGCGCTACAGGATAAGGTCCGTTTGTTCAGGCCCTGGTTCGGCGACAGCATCCCGACCTTGAACGCAATTCTGACCCTTACGGAGGCATTTCCTGAAGAAGGCTCCGCATGGGCAAAAGCCGTTGAAATTAAAGACGGCTCGGCTATTTCGTGCGAGGGCTATGCAAGTGGCAGCACGGAATTGCTGAAGGTTCTTGATCGGCTCAATCAGGACAGACGGGTCACGCAGTTACAAGTCCAGCAAGTTCAGGGCAGAAGCCCGACGCAATTCCGATTAACTTTATGTTGGGCGGGAGAATGACAGCATGACAACCCCCAATCGCGAACGATTACTTCTTCTTGCCGCCATTCTCTGTCTCGCCGGCCTGGTGGGTGACCGACTCATTGTTACTCCGTGTCTCCACTTCTGGAAATACCGCGCAGAAGGGATAACACGCCTTAACAACACTCTCAGCCGAGGGCATTTACTGCTCACCCGGGAGCGCGAAATCCGAGAACGTTGGCAAGAAATGCAACACGACGCGCTGTCAGAGGATGCGTCACAGGCGGAAAATCAGGTGCTCAAATCCGTTGACCGTTGGGTGACCGCCAGCCGGATCACTTTGGTTTCTTTGAAGCAATTATGGAAAACCCACGAGGAACATTACAATACTCTCGAGTGTCGCGCATCCGCTCAGGGAGGAATTTCTGAAATCAGCCGATTTCTTTACGAACTGGAGATTGACCCGCTGTGTCTGAAAATTGAAACTGTTGCAATCATCAGTCGGGACGACGGCGGTCAATCGCTGGCTATCGATGTTACATTCAGCGGTGTCCAATTTGTGAAGGAGGAGGAAATATCATGAACAGGGGAATATCAAGAGACTTGATTGCGGCTTTGGTTCGTATGATGTGTATAACGGCAGTTCTTGGCGGGCACAGTGTCTGCCAGGATATAGCCGAACCGAAAGACAACCATTCGGCGCAGAAGTACGAGTCTTTTCAGTTAATTATCAGTCGAAATATCTTTAATCCCAATCGGAAACATGTAAGCGCAGAATCGCTGCCTTCCCCGGTCGCCCGCACGCCGACAGTAGAGGAGATAATCTACGTCGGTATGATCGATACCGGAGCGGGAACGTATGCCTTCTTCGAGGGAAGCGATGCGGACTATCAAGGGGTACTCAGCGTGGGCGACACGATCGCGGGATGCACCGTTACGGTGATAGACCCCGGACATGTTTCGCTTCAAAGCTCCGGGACGTCACTGGATCTCCCGGTCGGGTCGCGCATAGTCAGGCAGGATGGCGGTCGATGGGAAGTGGCCGCCGTGCCGGCGCGGAAAACATTGCCGGGGCATGAACCGGGGAACCGTCGGGACAGCGCCGAGCCTGCCGTGACAAAGTCCGAACCGGCGGCGCAGGGAGCCGGCAGCGATTTATTGCAAAGAATGATGGAGAGACGAAAACAGGAGAGAAAAGAATTATGAAATCCGGCTTCGCGGTTATACTGTTTATTGCGCTGGTTATTCCGGACGTAACCGATGCGGTGGCCCTTGAGGACGCCACCCCCTCCGCCCAAGCGCAAGGCGGTAACGGGATCCGTCTCAATTTCCGGGGCGCCAGCCTGGACACAGTACTGGACTATTTCAGTCAAGCAGTCGGATTTGCGATTGTCAAGCAGGTGAATGTGGAGGCGGAGGTAGACGTAGTGAGCCGGCAACCCCTCACGCAGGAAGAAGCCGTGGATCTGCTTAACACGGTTTTATATGAGAAAGGCTATGCGGCAATCCGGCGGGGCCGGACCCTTGTAATAGTAAAGAGGGAGGAGGCCAAGCAAAAAGACATTCCGGTCCAAACGGGGAATGTGGCGGAGGCCATTCCGCGAACGGATGAAATGGTTACACAGATTGTCCCGGTCCGTTATGTCGATGCCGTGAAGCTGATCGAGAACCTGCAACCTTTGCTGCCGTCGTATGCGGGCATGAGCGCAAACGAGAGCAGCAATGCCGTCATCATTACCGACACGCAAAACAACGTTCATCGTATGGTAAAGATCATTGAATCGCTGGATACCTCGATTTCAACGATCGCCTCGATCCGTGTCTTTCTTCTGCAATATGCCGATGCGTCGGATTTGGCTGAAACGATTACGCAACTGTTTCAAAGCGAGGATTCGAGCAGCCGCTGGAATCAGCGGACCGGCTTTCGGTTTGGGCGCTTAGGGGGCCCGGGTAGCGAAATGGGTGCGATGGGCGGTGCGAGTGAACCGCAGACCAGCAGTGAGGCTCGGCGGGCAGCCGCCCGTGTCGTAGCCGTGGCCGACGACAAGACGAACTCACTGATTGTGAATGCCCCTGCGGATCTGATGCCCACAATCGAGGCGATTGTGAAGGAGGTAGACACTCCAACGGAGGACCTCACAGAGGTCCGTGTGTTCACTTTGAAGCAGGCAGATGCGTCGGAACTGGCCGAGCAAATTCAGGAGTTGTTTCCTGATGAGTCGAGCAGCAGCCAAAACCCGTTTGCCCCGCGTTTCGGCCCGGGCGGCGGGGGACCCGGAATGATGCCCGGGATGGGAGGCGGTTCCGAGCAAACTACGACTAGTGATCGCAAATTGGAGCAAACCACGGTTCGATGCGTCGCAGATCCGCGTACCAATTCTGTGTTGGTATTGGCCGCGCATGAAACAATGGTCCAGATTGCCCAGATGGTCGAGCAGCTGGATTGCGATCCCGCGCGGAAGAAGAAGGTGTTCGTATATCACTTGGAATATGCGGATGTCGACAATGTAGCCGAGATTCTACGGAATATATTTGAGAACGAGTACTCGTCCACAAACAGGTCCGAGACATCGGACACGAATGCGAATACGCTCAGCAATCGAACGGTGAGCACGGATTCGTCGGGTTCGCAGTCGATTCGAAGTTCAGATTAGCCAAGGAAGGGAGGCCGAACAATGAAGCGTCTGGTTGTTGTGATATTATTCGTTCTGTCCGGCACGGTGGTATCCCGGTCGGTTTCGGCTCAGCGGACTGGAGGGAGCATGGGGTTTGGGCAAAGCCAGTTTGGCAGCTCCAGTTCGCTCAGTTCTTCGTCCGTACAGCGGATTTATTACGGCCAGGGTACGATCGGCGAAGCCGTTATCGAGGCGGATCGGGACAGTCGGTCGATTATCGTGATTTCGGATGATTACTCCAACGAGCATATCCGGCAGATCATCGAGAGCCTCGACCGTCCGATTCAGCAGGTACTGATCAAAGTGGTATTTGCTGAGGTAACCTATCGGGACGATGTGGATATCGGCGTAGAGGGAATGCTTGACATCAATGGCGACCGCCCCGGTTCCAACGTATTTGAAACCGCGTACGGGTTGGCGGCAGAGTCGCGAGGCAGCTTTTACAAACTCCTCGAGGACGATGTTAATGTTACTCTTCGGGCTATTCAGGAGGCCGGAAAACTGGAAGTGCTGTCTCGTCCATCGATCCTTACGCGCAACAATCAGGAGGCCGTGATTACCGTCGGTAAGGAAGTTCCTTTCATTACAAACAGTCGGGTCACCTCGGACGGTCAGACCATCAATACGGTCGAGTACGAAGATATCGGGATTATTCTCCGGGTGACTCCGTTTATCACAAAAGAGGGCCTCGTCGAAATGATTCTGGCTCCCGAAATCTCTACGATCACGGACGAAACCGTGCCGATCTCCGATACCATCAACTCGCCGGTGTTTGCCAAGCGATCCGCCGACACCGTCGTTGTCACACCAAACGGCCAAACCGTTGTGATTGGGGGTATGATGTCGGATAATACGACGGAGACGCGAAACAAGGTCCCGGTGTTGGGAGACATTCCCGGCCTGGGACTGCTCTTCCAGCGGAAAGTCAAGGGGAGCGAGAAAACGGAATTGTTGATCTTCCTCACGCCTTATGTTGTGGAAGGCCCGGAGAAACTGGTGGATGTCACCGCGAAAGAACGGAGCGAGTCCGAACTGATGCCTCAGGCCTTCCCGGAAGACCAATTCACGAAATTCATGGATGGCTTGCCCGAAGCGCAGGTCAAGAAATCATCGGACGAGCCGACATCCGACACAAAACCCGCGCCCTCGGATGACAACACCAGTAAGAACTCCAACACGAAGAAAAGCCGGAAGAACCAATCAAGGACACGTTCATGATTCTCAAACGGGTGATCCCCATTGTGTTGACAATCTTCTGGCTGGCGGTCGTGGCGTGGCAGTACCTGGAGCATCAGCGAGTCGTTGCGGACGGCCGGACCGCCCTGCGCAATCGGGGACGTGATATCGCCAATACTCTCGCTGTAGTAATCCGGTCCCAGCGTTTTTTCGGGGGTGTTGTTTTTCAACCTCGACTGGAAGCCGCCTTGCTCGAACTTGTCCGCTCCGAAGACTTCAAGTCCGTTATACTGTTTAATGCTTATGGTGAAATTGTGTGTTCGGCGGGCGATATCGACATCTCCGATTTGGACAGTCTGATTGAGGCTGGAGAAAAGTGGGACAAAAACTCCGTTTGGATGGTCAGTCTTGTCGATCTGGAAGTGGAATCCCCACTCGAGGATTGGGACACCCCCACTCTGATCCTTCAGGAAAATGATCGAGGCATTCTTCACCGGATGCGGCCGCCTCCGCCGGAAATGGAAGCCTTTGAGGATAACGAACCCCGACCTTTGCCCCCGGAACCTGCCGACAGCAACATTGAATCGGCTACCCGAGCCGGAGACCATGTTCGCCGGGAAAGGAACCGGCCCGGACCACGAATTCGACGCCCGCGAGGAATGGATGAGGAAGAATACCAATCGTTAGTTCAAAAAGCGGGACTTCATGGATTCGCGATTGAGATGTCCACAAAACAATATGATTTGGCTATTAAGAAAGATGTCTGGCTGCGAATCCCCATTGTCGCGTCTACCCTTGTGGCCCTGTTAGGGTTCGGGTTGGCGTGGCGCAGTCTGGTTCGCTCGTCGGATTTGCAGGTGCGCCTGGTACGGGCCAACGAAATGAACGTCCATTTACGCAGAATGAATCTCGCTGCCGCCGGTCTGGCGCATGAAACACGCAATCCGCTGAATCTTGTTCGCGGGCTGGCGCAGGTCATCGCACGCGATACCGGCACGCGACCCGAAACCCAAACCCAGGCCTTACAGATTACGGAAGAGGTCGATCAGATCACCGCACAACTCAACGAGTTCATTAACTATTCCAAGCCGTGTGAGCCGAAACCGACTCCCGTCAATCTGGCCGCCGTAACCAGGGAGGTCGAACAGGCCCTGTTATCCGACCTCGGCGACAAAAAAATCGACCTGAAAGTTGAAATCCCGGATACGACCATTGAGGCAGACGAATCGTTTTTCCGGCAGGTCCTCTTCAACCTGCTGTTGAATGCGATTCAGTCCGTGGATGAGGGAGGGTTGATCCGGATCCGATTCGGGCAGGAAAAAGGACAAAAACCCTTTCTTGAAATCCGGGACAACGGTCCGGGAGTACCCGTAGAAAATCAGAGCAAGATTTTTCAACCATATTTCACTACGCGGGAACATGGAACCGGCTTGGGCCTCGCCGTGGTGAGTCAGATTGTTTTGGCTCATGGCTGGGAAATCCGGTATGTTCCAACCGAAGAACCTGGAGCCGTTTTCCGTATTTTCGGCTTCAATGTTCTATCCAAAGGCAACCCAGAATGACAGGTGAATTTCAGGAAGAACGTTCCAAATATCGAATCCTGATCGTGGATGACGATGGCGGACAGCGAAGCCTGCTGGCGTCGTTCCTATCCGGCCAGGGATTTACAGTCTTGACCGCAGCATCCGGAGAGGAATCAATTGAGATTCTAAACCGGGAGGAGGATATCCACATCATAATTTCCGATGTACGTATGCCCGGCATGTCCGGCCTGGATACGTTACGGCTGGCTCGGAAGCGGTTCCCGACCTTGCCGGTCCTCCTGGTCACGGCTTATGCCGATATCCGCGACGCGGTTCGGGCCATGCAGGATGGAGCCGTCAATTACCTGGAAAAACCCATCGACCTGGACGAGCTCTTGTCCTCCGTTCAAAAAGCGATCGGAATCTGCGAATCCGCCCCTCTTCAGGGTCTGGAACGGCCGGACCTCCCGGAAGATGTCATCGCGGAAAGCCCTCTAACTCTCCAAATCTTTCGGGAGGCCGCGTTTGTTGCGCCCTCCGACAGCCGGATTCTCATCACAGGCGAGAGTGGAGTTGGAAAAGAGGTCCTGGCCGATTTTATCCATCGTCGCAGTGGGCGCGTGAGTAAACCTCTGGTGAAGGTGAATTGTGCCACAATCCCGGAAGCCCTCCTGGAGAGCGAACTGTTCGGCCATGAACGCGGTTCGTTCACCGGAGCGTCCCAACAGCGCATCGGACGTTTCGAAGAGGCGGATGGCGGCTCCATTTTGCTCGATGAAATCGGTGAAATGTCGCCCCCGTTACAGGCCAAACTCCTTCAAATTACCCAGGACGGCACATTCCAGCGGGTCGGATCCAACCTGGTTCGCAAAACCAATGTCCGCATTCTGGCGACCACCAACCGCAACCTGGAGAAAGAAGTCGAACAGGGCAAGTTCCGCGAAGACCTGTTTTTCCGCCTGAATGTCATGGAAATTTACGTCCCTCCATTGCGCGAACGACGCGAGGATATCATCCCCCTAGCGAATTATTTTGCTGCCGCTTTCATGGATGGCCGGCCGCGCCTTTCGCCTTCGGTTGTCCGCTGTCTGGAAGAGTATGAGTGGCCGGGGAATGTCCGCGAACTGCGCAATGCCATGGAGCGTGCCACCCTGATGGCACGAGGCGACTTGATTATCCGCGAGCATCTCCCCAAGCGTATTCTGGCAGCCTTCTCGGAGGATAATGCCGACGATAACCTGCCCGCGAACCGTCGAAAACTGGAAGATATTGAACGTGAGGCTATTCTCAAGACACTGCGCAAAAACGCCTTTAACCGCAGTGGAACCGCCAGAGAACTCGGTATCAGTCGCCGCGCTCTGCTCTATAAAATCCAACGGTACACAAAACAGGGGTATGAAATTAACTGACGCGCCCCGCACCCGTTGGAAGGAGGGCCATCCCACGCAATCGGACATTGCGGGCTGTGCAGGATTTGACACCGACCGGCGCTTGTTCATAGGTATCCCCCTGCCGGCCGAGGCAGACATCCCTCAATCGAAGCGAGTAGGCAACATACCCGCAGGACGCTTTTCCGCAATGATTTTGAATTATCGGATCATGCTGTTCTACTTTGCGGATTCCGAAATCAATATGACCCGCAACTGCAACAATCGAAATATACTCGCAATGCTCCCCGGAATATGAAGCGGACTTGTGCGTTGAAAGAATTCACCCCCCCTGTCTGTCGCCCCCAATTTTCGGGGGAAAGTTTATACGCTGATTTGCGGTCCTGCGACAGATACAGGGGTTTTCGCCCTGGCCTGTTCGACGGTGGACCGGGCAGGTTTTTCTTGCATCGGATACTGAACAGATGTACAATATATCCGGTGAGCCGTCATGTATGTTCCGCTTCATGTGCATAGCTATTACTCGTTCCTGAGCAGCCCGGCCTCGGTGGAGGACCTTGTGGGGGCGGCATCTCGGTTTGGGATGCCCGGCATTGCGATCACCGATTATGACGGGATATACAGCGCTGTACCGTTTTACAAGGCGGCCCAGAAGCGCGGGATCAAGCCGATTCTGGGAGCGGAAGTTTCGCTGGATGACGGAAGCCGGATTGTGCTGTTGATTAAGAACGGAGTCGGATATCGAAACTTGAGCCGTCTGATTACTTTCCTGATCGATCATCCGGAAGGGATCTCGCGACAGGCAGTTGCAAATCATCGTGAGGGATTGCTGTGTCTTTCGGGGTGTCGGAAAGGGCCGCCGGCGCGGGGAATACTGGCCCGGCAGGGTGAGAAGGCTGTGCAGGAAGCAACCGGATTTCGGGAGATTTTCGCGGAGGATTTCTTCCTTGAGATGCACTGGGGGCCGGACAGCCGTGATCGTTGGCTGTTGTCCGAAATTGCGGCGTTGGGCCGACGGGTCGGTGTTGCGTGCCTTGCCGTGCCGAACGCGCACTATGTCGATCCGGCGGATGAAATGCTGTACCGGATTCTTGTGTCTATTCGAACGGGAACCGCGCTGCATTACCGACATCCCGAAAAGGAACTTCGCCTGTCGCTGGATTTGCCGGGACCGGCGGAGATGGCGCGCCGGTTTCGGGATTACCCGGAGGTGTTGGAGAACACATTTCGCGCGGCGGAGCGGTGTGAACTCCCGCTCTCGCTGGGGCGGACGATTTTTCCGCATTTTCCGCTGCCGGAGGGGGAGAGTGCGGCGTCCTACCTGCGGAAGCTCTGTTTCGCGGGGGCTGTTGAACGTTATGGCGATTTGTCGGAACCGATTCGCGAGCGGCTGGAATACGAATTGCGGATCATTCAGCAAGTGGGCTACAGTGAGTATTTCCTGATGACCTGGGATATCTGCCGTGAGGCGCACCGTCGCGGGATATGGGCAGTTGCGCGGGGCAGCGCCGCCGACAGCATGGTGTGCTATGCACTGGGGATCAGCCATGTCTGCCCGGTTCGATACAATCTTTATTTCGAACGGTTTCTCAACCCCGAACGAATGATTCACAGCGGCCTGGCGGATATCGACCTGGATCTTCCATGGGACCGTCGGGATGAGATGGTGGAGTATGTGTATCAGCGGTATGGGGCGGATCACTGTGCGACGATCTGTTCCATGGTCCGAATGCACGCGCGGACCGCTATCGGGGAAGTCGGCAAAGTTCTCGGCCTTGCGGAACGGGAAATCCGCAGTCTGACCAAACGACTGCCTTATGGTTCCGCTGAGCGGCTGGAGGAGAAAATTCATGTGCTGCCGGAGTGCTCCGATTTGCCGGTGGACCGGGAACCGCTGCGGACACTTCTGGCGATTGCCAAATGCCTGGAAGGAGCGCCCCGTCACACCGGGATGCATCCGTGTGGATTGGTGGTCAGCCGGCAACCGTTGACCGATCTTGTGCCTTTGCAGAAAAGCGCGAAGGGACCAATTGTCACGCAATTCGATATGGAGCCGGTGGAGGAACTGGGGCTGGTTAAGATCGATTTGCTGGGTCAGGCGGGGCTGACTGTGATTTCAGAGACTATTGAGACAATCCGGCAACAGCATGGGATAGAGATCAATCCTTATGAAATCCCGGAAGATGATCCGAAGACCTGGGAGCTGATCGCGGGCGGGCAGGCACGGGGATGTTTTCAGATCGAATCGCCTGCGATGTGCAACCTGCTGAAGATGTTGAATTGCCGCGATATGGAATGCCTGATCGCGGCGCTTTCGATTATCCGTCCCGGCGCGAGCAACCACGGGAAAATGCGGCAATTTTCGCGGCGATACCAGGGGATAGAGCCGGTGACATATCCGCATCCGGCGCTGAAACCGGTGTTAGAACGTACCTACGGGGTGATGGTTTATGAAGAGCATGTGCTGATGATTGCACACGCATTCGCGGGAATGAACCTGGGTCGCGCCGACCTTCTTCGTCGGGCGCTTACCAAATGGAACTGCCGGAACACGGTGGAGGAATTCGAGGCGGAATTCCGGCGGGGCGCTCGCGCAAAAGGATACGCGGACAAAGAGATCGACACGGTCTGGAGGTACATCACGGAGTTCTCCGGGTATGCGTTTAATAAGGCGCATTCGGCATCGTATGCAATTCTGGCGTACCAGGCCGCGTATTTGAAAGCGCATTACCCGGCGGCGTTTCTGGCGGCGGCGCTGTCAAGCGGAAGGGGATTTTACTCGCGGTTTGTTTACACACTGGAAGCGCGGCAGTTGGGCATCGGATTTTTGCTGCCCGATTTTAATGCCTCAGACGCGGCGCGATTCACGGTTGAGGGGAATCAGATCCGTGTTCCGCTGGAACAGGTGAAGGATGTGCCCGGCAGGGTGGCCCGGCAGATTGTGGCGGAACGCGGTGTTCGCGGGCCGTTCAAGTCGCCGGAGGATCTGATGCGGCGGGTCAGGATGGATCCGGCGGTGTTGCGCGCGCTGATTCGCTGCGGCGCGGGTGACAGCTGGGGAGTTCCCCGCCCTGCCCTGCTCTGGGAGATGGAATCGTTGACCCGCCGGCCCACCAGAGCTGGAACCTGTAACGCATCCAGCCCGCAGATGTCCCTATTCGAACCGGAGAATGAGGCCCGTTTCGCCATGTTGCGCGGGCATCGTGATTATCCGTTTCGCAGAAAAATGGAAATCGAGATGGAATCGCTCGGATTCACGGTGTCGGGGCACCCGCTGGACTATTACGATGGGTATCTCGACTGGCGGCCATACACGCCGATTGTTTCCTTGCCCCAATATCCGAATGCGACTGTCACGATCTGTGGAACAATTGTCGAACGGCGGGCCACAAAAACTCTGAAAGGGGAATACATGAAATTTGTTTCGGTGGCGGATCGGACCGGCATTGCGGAGCTGGTTCTGTTTCCGCCGGTATACCATCAATACGGTCGCCTGACAGCCGGAAACGGGGTTCTCGAATACCACGGGACGCTGGAACCGTTCGAGAACCGGAACGGTTTTGTGGTCAATGTTCATGCGGTGCGAACTGTTCTGCCGAGTCCCACGCCTGTATGATTTCCCGATCACCATACGGAGAAAATATCTTGACCGAACTGCGTTACAATCCGCTCGAGGACCGCTATGTAATGACCGCCGGACACCGCCAGGCGCGGCCCCAGATGCCGACAGACGGCTGCCCGTTCTGCCCGGGATCGGGAAAAGTACCGGAGCATTACCGGGTGTATGCCTATCCGAACGATTTCCCCGCGCTTTCGGACCCGCCATGGGAGACGACGCAGCCGGACCGTGATCTCTATCATGTTTTGCCTGCGCGCGGGCATTGCGAGGTAATTCTGTACACGCCGGATCATCACGGTTCCATTGCAAATCTGCCGGATCACCATTTGCTGGATCTGTTTCGGCTATGGCGGGAACGGTATGAGTTTTTGGGAAAGAAGAAGGAAATTCGATATGTGTTGATTTTCGAGAACAAGGGAGCCGTGATTGGCGTAACCATGCCGCATCCCCACGGACAACTGTACGCATTTCCATTTATTCCGCCACGACTGGAGAAAGAATTGCGACAAGCCGAGGAGTATTACAGGCGAACGGGAAAGAATCTATTGAATGCCATCCGGGACCGGGAGATAGAGGACGGTTTGCGTGTGATTTTTCAGGAGGAGGAGTTTACGACATTTATTCCGTTTTTTGCGGATTTTCCTTATGAGGTACACATTCATCCGAACAGCGATGAAGTATCTCTATTGGATTTTGACGACGCGAGGGGATTGCAGTTGATGCGGACGATTCGCCGAATGGTGCGTACATACAATTGTCTATACGGATTCGAGTTACCGTTTATGATGTCGTTGCACCAGAGGCCGACGGAGCCGCGCGAATATCCCGGATTTCGGTTTTATGTAAAGTTCACGCCGTTGCATCGCGGACCGGACAATATCAAGTACTGCGCGACCTGCGAGACCGTTGGAAATGCGCACTGCAATCCATCGTATCCGGAACAGAAAGCGGAAGAGTTACAGGTGGCTTTCCGCAAGGCACAAGGCGAGATAGAGAGATGATTCAACAACTACTGGATCGCTGGAAAGAGGAATTCGGCGAAGTCTGGGGCGCCAAGCTGGGCCGTGCACCGGGGCGTGTGAATCTGATCGGGGAGCATACCGATTACAACGATGGATTTGTTCTTCCATGCGCGATTGAACCGGCTGTATGGATCCTGGCGCGGGCGCGTGAAGATACACGAATCTGTCTGGTTTCCTTGAACTACAACGAAAGGCATGAATCGGACGTAAACGATTTGCATCGAGGTACAGAATTATCCTGGTCGGATTATTTGCTGGGCGTTGTGTCGGTATTTCAGCAGGAAGGGTATGCATCCGGTGGTTGGGATGCGGTCATCGGCGGGGATGTGCCGCTGGGGGCGGGATTGTCCAGTTCGGCGGCGGTAGAGGTAGCCACAGGGACGGTTCTCCGCGAAATGTTTCAATTGCCGATGGAAGATCGCGAGATGGCTTTGCTGTGTCAGCGGGCCGAAAATATGTATGTCGGCGTGCAGTGCGGAGTCATGGACCAGTTTGCGTCTACATTCGGCAAGGTAGACCATGCGTTGCTTCTGGATTGCCGGAGCCTGGAGATTCGGCAAGTCCCCGCACATCTTAAGGATACCGAGATAGTCATCTGTGATTCCAAGGTGCAGAGAAATCTTTCGGGATCCGAATACAACATTCGTCGCGCACAGTGTCGGGAAGGCGTCCACGTATTGCGAGAGAAGTTCGGCGAGAGAATCTGTGCGCTGCGCGATGCGAGTCTCGACGATCTGGAAATGTGCAGGGAACGAATGAGCGATCCGGTATACCGCCGATGCAGGCATGTTATGACGGAGAATCCGCGTGTTCTTGAAGGCGTGCGGTCATTGGAGAGCGGCGACCCGGCGAAGTTCGGGCGGCTGATGTTGGAATCCCACAGGAGCCTTCGGGATGACTATGAGGTCTCCTGCCCGGAACTCGACTTGCTGGTGGATCTGGCGATAGAATGTCGCGGAGTTGCCGGATCCCGGATGACCGGCGCGGGGTTCGGCGGATGCACGGTAAGTCTTGTTGAGAGATCCTGCCTGGACCAATTCTGCGCGCATGTTATTAGCCGTTATGCCCGGAAGACGGGACGTGAGCCGGAGATTTATGTAACCCGTCCCGGCTCCGGTGCGGCGATAGTGGATGTGTTTTGAGGAATGGGAGAAAGAGATGGGTCGAGCGTGACGGATAAGACCTATTATGGATCGTACCGGAAGAATCGAGACCTCCGACAGGTAGAGACGCCTGTCCTGCCGCGAATGCCCCTCACCCCAACCCTCTCCCGGAGAGAGGGGGAAGAGTGTGCTCTCCTGGAGGGCCCAGTTGCCACATCATGCCCGGCGTGTCGGAGAAGATCTGCGAGGATCTCCGACCAATTCAGGAGAGATCTTACCGCCTTGCCTTGCAGGGTCAATGGAGGCGTTTCGGTCATCCGCCAGGATTCATCCTGCGCGGAATTTCGTAAACGAAAAGGCTGTCGCGCTCGTAACGATCCCGCAGCGCCTTGACATTCTTCGCTTTTTCCTCGGTCAGGGAGGGTTGGAAGATACAACGGAGTTTTGCATACAGGGCATAGTACTCGGCGTAATAGTAGGTGATGGAAAACTCAGGAAAGCGGTGAGTGGGATTTGCCAAATCGATATGGTGAAATTGAATGAACTTGTCGTCGTAAGTTCGGTCAGGCAGCCATCGGACATCGGTCAGAGCCAGGTATCGTGGCAGATCGGGATCATCCCATTCGAGCGCGGGGCGAAGCCCCCACGCACCCAGTTTCGGATTGCCTGTTTTGTCTGACTCCTGGAGGTGTTGATTGCCCTCGAATCCATACGTGTCGATCCCGGCGGTCTCGGCGAGGCCCTGTCGTCCGAGGACAATCACAGTGTGCTAGCCGTGCTCCTGAAGTCACTCCTGGAAGGCCAGATAGGCTCCCGGCTGGGCGAGCATAGAATTACGCTACATCATTCGAAGAGTCCCCGATCGTTTGACAGCCGGCGGGTACCTGAACATCGTGCCCCTCATCTGGACTCATGACGGTCGGGTCCAGAATGGAAGCAAACCCGAATGCCGTCAAAAGGGAGATAAGCGGGTAAATCGAAAGGACATGTCGCCAATCCAGATTCACCGATCCGATCATAATGGGGACAGCATGGAGCGAAACGATATAATGCAATACCAGCCACGCTCGCTGTGGTCGAAATAAACACGCAAGACATCCAACAATAAAACAGAGTATCCACCATGGACCACCAGGTGTATAATGAACATAGGACGCATGTTGCCCAAGGGTGGCCTTGGCGAGTCCAATCAGGTAGAACTTGATGACCTGTGCGACTGTATGGTACTCGAAGAGATACTGCGTAAAAGTAATTTTTTTGCCGACACAAGCATCCGTTGCTATTTCCTCTTTCGTTGGAAATCCCGGTTGGCCTGCAAATTCCATGTTCAAGGTCCAGGTGGCGTTCATTCGTAACATGTAGTCAGCATGGCCATATTTGCGTTTTGCGTATATCAAATATGGAGACATCGCACCCATGATGACAGCGAAAACAAATAAGACACGAAGCCAGTGAAGTCGGCGGGTGATGATGAGTACTGCGAGGAAGTATATGCCCAAAATAAGTCCGTTGAGCCGCGTCAAGCACATGGCCGCAATGGAAAGAGCGAGTGCCACCGTTCGTTTCCCATCGAGTTCTACGCGACTACATACAAAACCGATTACAAGAAAGAGTAAGAGTCCATAGAGTTCAACACGCATACCGCGGGTCGCGTAATAGACCAAAGACCGATTGACTGCAACGAGCCAGACAGAGCAAAGACTTAAACGCCGGTTAAAAATTGAGCCTCCAATGAAATAGACGGCCGGCATCCACGCCAGGGATATCAGCAAAAAAGGAAGGGAAACCGCCCAGGAATCTTCGGTATGCAAGAGCGTTGTGCTCAACTTTGCAATGTTGACCCACAAAGGTTCGCGAAGGCCGGAATCATAGAACCGGTGCGTGTCCCGTGCCATGCCAACCATGGGGCCGACATCCTGTCCCAGCGGGGCATATGCCGTGTGGGCCCAGGCATCCACCCGTAGCCCCGTACCCAAAACGAGAGCTGCTACGAAGGCCCAGCGAGATACGGTCGGAGGAATCTCCCGTTCAGAATATACGCAATATGCCCACCAACACGTAAAGACCGTAAAGAAAACCCCCGGCGAATACTTCGAAGGAATGGCGGCACAAACCAGCGCCCCTAGGAAACCGAATCGAACGCGGGAAGGAAAGAAAGCCAGAGAAAGAAATAAGCCGGCTAAAGCGGATGACAGGCGGATGATTGGAAAATTAAACGAAAACGGTGCAACGCGGCCGGTGTAGAACCAAATGTCATAGTCATGCTGAAAAGATCGACAAACGTAATTCAATACGAGATGATGCGTCGCCATCCCAATCATACAAAGAATGATAGAAGCCAAGAGAATTGCCGTACGACAGCGAAAAAGAATTCGAATAACAAACGATCGGAGGCATTGTGCGGACCATAAGAACATTGGAGAACCGGATCCTTTTCGTGGAGGGTTAGACCTTCGATGAACCCAATGAAGATTTGTGACACGAGGCCAAGTGCATGTCAAGATCACACCGCAGAGACTTGTGTGCCAATCAGGGGGGCCGTTCAACAGTTTCATTTTACGTGGGTATCCGAGAATGGATTAACTTTGCTGCGGAGACAGGATGAAAATCGTGTTTCCGTCAACAGATGAAGCATTCAGTTCAGGGCCGCAATGCACGAATCAATAAGGAGCCGGAGAACTCACGCAGAATCGGGATACACTCAAGGCTGCGCCCCAAAGCGGACATGACTTGGATGAGGTGAGCGGGGATCGCCGGGTGAACCCAGTCAAACGGCACGATACGGACATCCTGGAAACCGTGCTTTTTCAGAAGAACGGCGAATGACCACCGGACAAATGCAGTCTCATCCGGAGAAATATACCAGAAGCGGTTGCGCAAAAAGGGTAGCTTTCGTTCTAAAAACACTTGCGGATTCAACATATTCGGCTCGGCAAAACTGATTTGCCCGCCGGGTTTGAGAAGGTCACATATCCTGTCCAGTGCGAACTCTATATGGAGATGGTGCAATACAGAAGATCCGATTACGGCATCGAAGGGACCATCGACCCCGCAATCCTCAAATCTTTTTTCAAGAAAGATGACTTGATTGGGCGGAAGGTTTCGCGCGCGGGCCTTAGCCAATAATTCCGCGGAGATATCTACGGCAACAAGGTCGGCTCCGGTTGCGGCAAACATTTCGGTAAACAATCCTGTCCCACATCCGATCTCCAGGGCGCGAACCCCGGGCCGAAGTTGTGCGCCGCCGGCAATCAGTTGGGCACGTCGCTGCGCCCGGACACGCCCGGCAGGTGAACCCCATCCCCAAATGGTCTCGGGATCTCCCCGCGCCAATTTTTTTCCATGTTCGATCTCATGGGCCGCACGCGATGGGCATTCCTGGTAACCTGTCTCCACCTGTGTATTTCTGTTCATAGATGGTCCATTTTGCCGGAATACGAATTGTGGCGCCAACCATACCGCACCGCGCCCGGCATCACCCACAAGCGACATTTCCAGTCTACCTGACCTCAATCGGTCCGAAAAGAAGAGATCAGGACACGTGAGTGGACAGGGTGACATCGCTTGCTGATCCGGCTGAATTACAGCAATATACCGCCGGAAATGGAACGGAAGGAGACTTGCGCATGGAAAAGTCACATACCGAGGCCGTTCGCGAATTCTTCGACCAATTGGCGGCAGGCCCGCGGCTCAGGTTGTTACGAAATAAGCATTACCTCGGGCGGATTGCCGCTTTTCACCAGTCTGTGATCCTCCCGCACAGCCGAGTGTTGGAACTCGGTTGCGAAACAGGTCAGCTTTTAGCGGCGATTAGTCCGCAGGCGGGTGTCGGAATCGACCTCAGTCCGAACATGATTGATCTCGCCCGCCGTTCCTATCCGCATCTTCAATTCGAGGTCGCAGACGCTCTGACTTACGAACCTTCCGAGAGATACGACTATGTAGTTCTCCATAATTTGATTGACTATATCCAGGACATTCAAAGCCTCCTCACTGCATGCCGTCGGATGCTGACGCACCGGGGGATCCTGGTCATCACGACCATTAATCCGCTCTGGGAACCTGTACTCCGCGCCGCTTCCGAAATCGGGATTCGACGTCCGGAATTTGAACGTCGGAATTTCATTACCAATGAGGACATTCGGAACCTGTTAACGGTGACGGGATATCAGTGTTTATTCTCAGGTTACCGATATCCCGTTCCGATCGGTATTCCTCTAGTTGGTCCCGCATTGAACCTTGTCGTGCCGCATCTTCCGTTATTTCGTTATTTGTCGTCGACGCAGTTCATTGTCGCCACGCCGCTTCGAACACGGCATGAATACAGTGTCTCCATCATTATTCCGTGTTACAATGAAGCGGAGAATATTCCCGCGTGTATCTTTCGGGCTGCGCGAATCGGGAATCGAACAGAAATGGTTGTTGTCGATGACGGATCCACCGATGGGACAGCGGAGCGCGCGGAAGAAGCGCGGAATGAGGATTGTGAGGTTCGGGTGATTCGGTATTCTCCGAATCGGGGGAAGCTTCATGCGATCTGTACGGGATTTCAGGCTGCAACTGGGGAGATTCTCATGATCCTGGACGCCGACATGACCGTACGCCCGGAGGATTTGCCTCGCTTTTATGAACCACTTGCCGCCGGATATGCAGACTTTGTGAACGGGACACGCGCCATTTATCCTATGGAGCAAGGTGCGATGAAATTTGCAAATTACTTCGGCAATAAAGTATTCAGTTTGTTGGTTAGCTGGCTGATTGATCAACGGGTTAGTGACACACTGTGCGGAACGAAGGCCTTTTTTCGGGACGACTATTCTTTCTTCGACATGGGACACGATCCCTGGGGCGACTTCGATCTGCTGTTCGGTATTGCACGGCTGCGCCGGAGGATTGTAGAAGTTCCGATTCATTACAAAGAACGCAAAGCAGGCGTTTCGAAAATGAGGCCCTTTTCCCATGCAAAGAATCTTTTCAAAGCGTGTTGGCATGGCTTTCGTACCGTCAAATTGAGGGGGCATTAACGGTTGGTTCGGCGGATAGAACTGTTGCCGTACGTGGGTGGCCATTATTTACCTGTGAGGATAAATACGACGTATGATTCGATGGACGATGTTCAGGAACAGGGGGTTGAATATCGACGATCCGGAAACGACGGAACTGCGGTATGAGATTGTCCGGAGAAAGAAGTTTCTTCGGAAGGTATATAAGGAGTGGTACGACGCAATACTGGCGGCGTTACCGGCGGGCCAGGGGGCCGTTCTGGAATTGGGATCCGGTGCAGGATTTCTTCGCGACTATATTCCTGACCTTGTAACTTCTGATGTCATTCCATCCAGACAATTGGATTTGATTGCAGATGGGCATCATGTGCCGTTTTCGGATTCATCTTTGCGCGCAATCGTAATGGTTAATGTGTTGCACCATATACCCAGATGCCGCTTGTTTTTCGCCGAGGCAACTCGAACCGTCCGACCGGGCGGAATGCTGCTGATGGTGGAACCGTGGGTCACGCCATGGTCCCGATTTGTGTTTCGCCGGCTGCATCATGAGCCTTTTGATCCGGATGCAAAAGCGTGGGAGTTTCCCTCTACCGGGCCGCTTTCGGGAGCCAATTCGGCCTTGCCGTGGATTCTTTTCAGAAGGGATCGGTCTCGTTTTGAGCAGGAATTCCCGGAGTGGCGGCTGCTGAAGATTGAACCTTGCATGTCGTTTCGTTATCTGCTTTCGGGCGGGATGTCGGCACCGACAATCAGTCCGGCATGGACATTTGGTTTTTGGGCAAAGACAGAGCGATTATTCCGGCAGTGGATCGGCGAATGCGGCTTATTTGCCTATATTGTGTTGGAACGCATCGAGGGGAATGGGACTGATGGGATGAATGGGAGGGAGGAAAGAAGAAAATTAAAAATTAAAAATTGAAGAGAAGAAGGGGACGAAGAAGGCTGAAGGGCACAAGATACGCAGGACAGGGGTTGAGGGGATCAGGCGTCGGTATCCGGGCAGGAGAAAAGTTGGGTGCGAGTCTGGCGGATGGCATTTGAGAGGGCGGTATAACAGCGGTGCAGTTCCCTTCCTTTTTGTTCCATGTCGGCATTTGCGGGTCCCCATCGGAAGAAATCGAAGAGGGTTGCGGCGGAGAGATGACCTACCAGGTATTCCGTGACGGGATCACGAAAGAGAGTCGCGGCAAGGGAGTCGAGTCGGTCCTGAGTGATTTCCGCAGTCTGGCGAATAGACTCTGCAAGTGAGGACACGCGGCGAGCCATTTCGTGCCTGACAAAATCCAGGTTTGTTTCTTCTGCGGACGGGGGGCCGATCCCCAACCAGGACCAGAAGGATTCAAAATCGAAGGACCTATCGTGAATTCTCGCCAAGGCCCCGTCGGCGGAGAGGATCTCCGTCCCGGCGATCCGCGCGCCACCCTCGGTAGCATCAATTACGCGGGAAGAAGTGTGAAGGATATCCCGCTCCAGGGCGCGGAGATAAATCAGGAGTTTTTTAAGCGTAGGGACCGGCTCGCCGTTCAAACCGGACACCCAGTAAACCTCTTGTTCGCTCAATGAGACTCTCTGCAAAAAGGCCGATTCGGAATCATGGGTTTGTCCGGTGTCGGGATCCAGGGCGAGATCCTGGGCCACGAGAATGATCGGATCACAACCCCAATATGCGGCGAGATGAAAGCCGAGATGGGAAACCATCAATCCTTTGGGGATTTTGCCTTTCGGACCCAGGACGGAATCCAGCCAATCGAAAAAGGGGGCATGGTCGGTCACCAAGGTGAGGGTTTCCGAGCCGAACCGTTCGGTCACGGGGTAACTTTCGGGATCGAAGGCAAGACGGACACTGGCATAGAAGTTTTTTCGGAAGTGGCGGAGATTTAAGGGCGAGGGGTCCAGGGTTACCGCGAGGTGAGGTGTGATATCGGCATCAAGGAGACGATCCAGGACAGTATCGACGGCGATCAGAAGAGAGTGTTTCCTTAAATCGGGAAGGCGATCCATGTTTTTTCTGAGCGATGGCCCGGCGGCGACAATGACTGCCGGAACCCCGCGTAAAATGCCTTTGCCACGATGCACTCCCCTGGATCGGACGAAAGAGGGGAGATTCTCGATCAAATTGGAGACGAATTGGGGTCCACACTGCTGTTTGGTGAGGAGGCTGGTTTCGCCGAACCGCCATGCCTCTGCGAATGCCTCCTCCTGTTCTTTCATCCAGCCTGGATACAGTTTTTCAGTGGGAGAGTACTTGATGACAACAGCCTGATTTGCCTGGATATGGATGAGATGGTTGCATAATGTTTCGTAAGTGGCGCTTGCCGGGAGATCCACAAGCAATCGGCAGGCCGGGCATTCCAGAATGGGCCGCCAATCTACTGCCTGACAGGCGGCTCGAAAGACCGATAATGAAGGTTCCACCAAGAGAAGCAGATTCGGAGGGCAGACGCGGCTCTCCAGAAGGCACATCGGAACATAGGCCAGGCCGAGACCGAAAACCACGAAGTTCCATCCGCTTTGGATGTCCGGGATTGTGGAAAGAAACCGCCGGGTATCCGCTAGGGGTGCTTCGGGGTGATGCAAGAGAAACAGGCTGTTTCCCCGGCGAATACCCAATGTGGGGACGCCCTCGGAGGTATTCATAATGACGACGGATTCATCCTCGATGTCGGAGCACAGGCGTTCTGCCAGTGCAGGGTCAAGGGAGTCGAGGAGAGTGAGGTTGTGATCGAAGAGGGACATGGGGGCAGGATGAAGGGGGAAAGGTGAATTATGAAGGGAGGGGAAAGAAGAGAATTAAAAATAAAGAATTGAAGAGGAGAGTAGGTCGAATGGGACGGATGGGACGAATGGGGCGGAAGGGATGGAAGGAATTCTGTCTTGTGGAGGTGGTGGGGGAAGGCGTATACTCGATCGACAGAGTGTTCCGTTGAGGTTGTATACCGGGTGGGGTTAAATGAACCGACTTTCAGGGAGGTGTATAGATAGAAAGGTGCATGGATGATGAATGAAACGAATGAACCATCGGATTCCTCGTGGCTTGTTCGTTTAGCCCAGGACCAGGAAATCGACAGGAAATCGATGGATGCATTCCAGGTATTGCGTCGAGTGGCGGAGGCGATACACGGTCATGACGCGCAGGCATTGTTGGAGGAATTTGCGCTGGACGACCCCCGGTTCAGTGTTTTTGAGACCTCCGCTCCCTATCGAATGAGCGCGGAGGATATTCGTGGGACGGCAGATGTCCTGGCGGCGCTTCGGGACCCGGACATGCGTTTCGACGATGTCCGCTTTGACTGCGCCGATGCAGTCGCCATTGCGACGGGATACCAGGTGCTCCGCGCGGGCGCGAAAGAAATCCGTCGCCGGTATTCCTCCCGGTTCTCGCTTGTGATGATTCCAATCAATGGGAAGTGGAAAATCCTTCATGCGCATTTTTCCGCAATTCCAGGTACGAGATAAGACAATGAAACCACAACAGATTTTCGGTGTCACCCTGATTGTCTTTGCATGGGTTTTGTCTTCACCGGCTTTTTGCGTCGATGTGAAGATTGAGAAAGTTGAGTTTGAGGGATGGAAGAATTGCCGGCGGATGTCCAACGGAACGATTGACCTGATCGCGGTTGCGGATATCGGTCCGAGGATAATTTCATTCGGATTTACCGGCGATGAGAATGAATTTCATGTCTGGAAAGAGACGCTGGGCAAGACAGGCGGACTCGAATGGCATCCGTACGGCGGCCATCGTCTGTGGGCCGCGCCGGAAGCGAAACCGAGAACATACTATCCCGATAATGTGCCGGTTACGGTTACTGAAAAAGATCAGGCTCTTATTCTGACCGCGCCGGTGGAGCGGAATCCCGAATTTGAAGGGTCCAGCGGGATTCAGAAGGAAATGATGGTGGAGTTTGTCGGCAAAGATGCAGTGCGGATTACGCATCGGATCACAAATCGCAATGAGTGGACCATCGAGCTGGCTGTCTGGGCACCGACATTTATGAAGCCGGGCGGACGGCTGATTGTGCCGAATCCGCCGTATGGCCCTCATGCGGAGAACCTTCTTCCGGTACGGACAATTGCCCTGTGGAAGTACTCGGAGATGGGGGATCCGCAATTCCACTGGGGCAATCGATACATAATTCTGGAGCAGGACTCCACCCGCACGAAACCGAATAAGTTCGGGGTGGCGAATGTGGAGGGCTGGGCAGCGTACGAGCGCGGGGACCACGCTTTTGTGAAGTATCATTCACACGATCCGGAAGCGGCGTATCCCGATATGGGCTGTTCGCTGGAATCCTTTACGGACAACGAAACACTGGAGTTCGAGACGCTCGGCCCGCTCTGGCGGATTCTTCCGGGCGAGACAGTGGAGCATGTAGAACATTGGCGGCTTCTGAAAGGCATATCGGCCACGTTGGATGAGGAGAGTATTGATCGGGAGTTGAAGGAGAAGGTGGGGAGAATTAAGAATTGAAGCAGGTGCGGACGCACACGGACAAAGTGGATGGGGTAAAGAGAGCGGACAGGGGGGTTATGGGGTCTTTTTGTCTTGCAGGTTTTCCAGGAGTTTGGTCATAATTTTGGCCCCATCCAGAGGTTCTCCGACGAAGAGAATGAAATAGCGTCCGGTTTTTGCGAGATAGGATTTTCCCAAATACCGATCTTCCATTTGAAGGCATCCCTCCGGGAACCCGTGAGCCGGGGATTCGGGGGATTTTGATTGTTTGAGGAATTCGCGGTACTTCTCGAATCGCTCGGCAGCCTGTTCGGGTGTGTCGGCAACCGAGACCACGACCGTGGCGGGGCGTTCCCTGGCCTGATAAGAGACCTGATACGCGGGGGCGAGGAATTCATGCCCCAGGGGAGCTTTCAGGAGAATCTGTTCGGTATGGGGAACCCGCCCCTGTTCGGGAAACAGGCTGAAGAACTTCGGTTGGGGGGGATTGCCCTCGATGGATTTGGATATTTTCCCTGCGATGTCCAGGAGAATATCTTTGGAATCCTTCAGGTCGCCGAAGAACATCATTTTGATATAGAACTTGGCTTGCCAGAACGCCAAAAACGTATCCGAGGCATGTCCCTGCCCACCCAGGGGGATGAAGTCCAGATCCGGCGAAGATTCCGAGGCATACATACCGAATGCCTGCAAAGGGGTTTTCATATCGTAAATATCAATGGTGATTTCGTTGTTGTCGTTCGTATCCTGAAGAAATCGGCAGGTGGCCAGTTTTTGAAAGCCATACAGAAGGTAAGCCTCCGCAGCGCCATCGATGTATTCATAAAGGTTATCGGGATTGTAAAGATCGATTTTGCCATCGAGATGCCAACCGGCAAGATTCTCCGGTTTGGGCAGAACGGTTTCGGGCTCCTGGGTCCAGGTGGCCGATTCGATATTGTCCGAGGACAGAAGGTCCTGAGCAGCGAGGGTGAGTGGAAGCAATGCCGGCAAGAGTGCAGAAAGGAAAAGATTTCGCATGTTGATCTCCAATTTTATCGGTCCCACATTTTCAACCCCCTCTGTCTCTCTCCCGATCTTCGGGGGAGAGACTTTCCAGTATATCTCAGCTGTTACGCGGAGAGGAGGCGGTCGGCGACAAGCATCCGTTCGTGGATCCGCAGCCCCTTGACGCATTTGGCGGTGCATTCCGAACACAGGCGGCACAGGTCGGCGCGTTCGGAAGGCATCAGGCTTTGATATTCTGCCCGTGCCATTCGAAGGTCATTATATCCCTCGGCGTACATGAGGCATCGGAAGGTCTCGGAAATGGCAAGCCCATTTCGGCATGTGCCGTTGCACATTCCACACATTCGGCAGAAGACGGAAGCGGTCTGTTGCTCATAGCGCTGTAAGTCCCGGAGATCCGCCGAGCTGAGTTTTGTGCCCATTACGGCGGTGTTCTGGTCAATCATTTCAAAGGTGTTCATTCCGGGGATGGCGCAGGAAATGTTCGGGTTACTGAGCGCCCAGCGCAAGAGCGCCTGGTGCGGAGTGCCCGGTTCGCCTTCTTTCATTCTATAGCCACCCTGTTGGGTTTTCATGGCAATGATGCCCATTCCGGCGCGATGCGCTTTCTCGATGGCCTCGATAAGCGGCTGGTCATCCCGATTTTTGTACCCATAGGCCACCAGCGCGGTGTCGAAGAAACCATCCTCCGCTGCAGCGGAAAGGACCTCGGCGGAGTTTTTGTGCATGGTGATCCCCATAAAGCGAATCTTGCCCTGCTCGCGCGCTTTCAACAGAAATGAGCGGATGTCCTCATTCTTGAGCTGTTCGAAGGTGTGGACACGATGAATTTGATAAATATCCACATAGTCGGTCTGAAGGGATTTTAAGCTGGCATGGAGACATTTCTCAACATCCTGAGCGCTTTTGCAGCTGGGATGGGCTTTTGTGGCAATGTAGACCTTGTCGCGGCAGGTTTTCAGAAACTCGCCGATCACCTGTTCGTTTCGGCCTTCCCCGTAAATACGGGCGGTGTCGAAGTAGTTGATACCGGCATCGAATGCGGCCATGAGAAGAGAGGGATGATCTACCTGTTTTGCCCCAAAGGAGACCGCACTGACTTTGAGGCCGGTCTGTCCCAGCACGCGGTGTTCGACCGGAGGGGCATTCGAGATATCTGCCTGAGAGACCGATGCACGGCCTGCGGCAACCAAGCCGGCGGCTCCAAGAGCGCCACGGTGCAGGAAATCACGGCGTTTCATAATGGCACCTGTTAAGTAGTGGATCAGCAAAGTATATCCAGGTTTTTAGCGTGAACAATGGCGTCCGGTCAAAGGATGGAAAGAGGGATTGGACAAATAAGACAAATGGGATCTATGCACAGGTAGCGTGACAAAAGAAAGAGGGTATGCCACGATATTTCAGTGGGAGAAGTCTGGTGGGAGGAAATCACCCTGGTCGACGGGAAGAACCCCACCCCGGCCCTCCCCGTAAACGGGGAGGGAGAAAAAGATCCTTCCTCCCGTTTATGGGGGGGGATTGAGGGAGGGGGTTAAGGTGTGGATGAAATGGAGCGCAGTTTGAAAGGAATGGAGATGCAGGTTCCGATTTATCGATGGAAAGAGACCTCGCCGAAAGAGCGGGAGCGGATTTTGCGCCGGTCCGGTGAGGATATTGAACGATTCGAGGCGGACGCCCGAAAGATCATTGACGAGGTGGCTGAAAAGGGCGACGCGGCGCTGATCGACCAGGCGAGGCGGTTTGACGGCGCGGACCTGAGCAAGTTGGGAATTCGCGTGTCGGAGGAGGAAATCGAGCGGGCGGTTCATCGTCTCGACCCTGAAGTGAAAGCGGCGATTGACCGATCCTGCGAGAATATCCGCAGGTTTCACGAGGCGCAGATTCCACAAGAATACTGGATGCTGGAAGTGGCTCCTGGAGTGTTTGCGGGTGAGAAAATTGTGCCGATTCCAAGCGTCGCGCTCTATGTTCCACGGGGGACGGCGAGTTATCCATCCGTGATGCTGATGCTGGGTATTCCGGCAGCAGTGGCGGGTGTGGAGCGGATTGTTGCGGTCTCGCCGCCGTGCAGGGACGGGAGTGTGGATGACGGGACGCTGTATGCGGCGCGGAAGATCGGTGTCCATGAGGTATTGCGGATGGGGGGAGCGGGGGCTGTGGCGGCGCTGGCGTTCGGAACCGAAAGTGTGAAACCTGTATTCAAACTGATCGGACCGATGAACATTTACGGCGCGGCGGCGAAGAAAATCCTGTATGGAAAGATTGATGTGGGGACACCTGCCGGTCCCAGCGAGGCAATCATTCTGGCGGACGATTCCGTTTCGGCAGAGCTTGCGGCGGGGGATCTGCTGATTGAGGCGGAACACGGGCCATACTCAGCAGCGCTTCTGGTAACGCCGGTGGAGAAATTCGGCCTGGAAGTGGCGCGGATTGTACCGCAAATCATTGCGCAGCTGCCCGAAAAGCAACAGGAATACACCACCCGTGTTTTAACCAACTACGGCGGGGTGATCCTGACCGATACGCTCGATGAAGCCTGCGAGTTTGTCAACGAATACGCGCCGGAACACCTGGAGGCGCTGACCTCGGAACCTCATGCTCTGCTCGGAAAGTTGAAACATGCGGGGGAGATCATGCTGGGCCGATACACCCCCATTTCTCTCTGCAATTTCTCGGTGGGGGTGAACGCGATTCTTCCGACAGGAGGCCGCGCGAAGACGGCTTCTGTGGTGACAGTCCATGATTTTCTAAAGCGAACCTCGATCAGTTATGTCACGAAAGAGGGTTTTGAATCGTTGAAAGACACCGTGAAAACCTTCGCGGATTTTGAGGGCTTCCCGGCTCACGCGCGGGCATTGAAAGCGAGATGAAATTGTTATCACAGGCTGGAAGCCCGTGCCACCCGGATAGATTGGAGATTGCATCGACCGAAGGGAACGATTGGAGGACAGACATGGTTGATATCGAGCCGGTAACACGAACCCGAACATCGCAGGAAAGCCGGATTTGTATTGCGGTGGGCGGCGGCGAACGGGACCCGCAGCTGAAGAGCGGAATTCGGACACCGATCAATTTTCTGAATCATGCGATCGAGCAGTGGGCCTGGCGGGCCTGTCTGAATCCGAAAGTGGAGGTTGAATTGACGGGCTACCGTCTGGACCATGTGATCTGCGAGGACAGCGGAATCTGCCTGGGGCAATGTCTGGGCCAGGTAATGGAACAGGTATTTGAGAAAGGGGGAGCGAACGGCTGCGGAGTGGCCTATGGGATGATTGACGAGGCGATGGCGCGTGTGGGGATTTCATTTGAGTATCGGGTGGGATTTTACCTTCGTCCGGGGGATGTGCGGATTGCGGATCGCGCGGAGGATATTGCCTCGGCGGACCTGATTGCATTTCTGGGGGGGATTGCCCAGGGGGCACAGGCCACGATGCAGATCGATCTGATCGCCGGCGATGATCCGCACCACCTGTGGGAATCGGTATTTCGCGCATTCGGGGAGGCGACGCGTGCGGCATTGTCGCCGTGCCCGTGGAGGAAAGGAACTCGTCCGGGCGTCGCCGGGAAGATCACGAGCAAGTAGGGAACATCCTGGTGTTGTGTAAATGAATAATCTTGACAATACGGTCATTGCGAGCGAAGCGTGGCAATCTCGCCGTTCGAACGCGCAAGATTGAGATCGCCACGTCGCCGCCCTTCGCAGACTCAGGGCGGCTCCTCGCGATGACGTGACGCCCTGTAAAGGCAATTCAGTTACAGAACATTAGCGCAGGAGTTGCCTTTTTGCTTTTTTCAGGATTTCATCGACAGCGTTTTCGGATGGGGCCTCCACATATACGCGGAACAGCGGCTCTGTGCCGGAGGGCCGCAACAGGAGCCAGCTGCCGTCCGACAGGAAGAATTTGAATCCATCGACGGTGAGGATGCGTTCGACAGACCGCCCGGCAATGGTTTTGAGAGGTCGGTTTTTCAGCATGTCGAGGACCTCGGCCATTTTTTCTTTGGGCAGGCGCAGATCATCTCGGCGGAAAGCATGATAGCCGACTTTGCGGTATAGACTGTCCAGGATATTCGACAGGGGCTGTTTGCGCATGGCCATCATCTGGAGGAGGAACAGGGCGGCCATGGAACCATCCCGCTCCGGGATGTGACCGCGAAGGGCATATCCGCCACTTTCCTCACCGCCCAGCAGCGCATTCCGCTCCAGCATAAGGTCCGCCACATACTTGAATCCGACTGGGGTCTCGTGGAGAAGCAAGCCGTACATCCGGCAGAGTTTGTCCAACATGCTTGTTGAGGAGCAGGTTTTCACAATCTCGCCGGTCAGTTTCAGATCCTCGACAGCGTGCATGAGGAGAAGGGCAAAGACATCCTGTGTAGTAAGCCATTCACCTCGGTGATCGACAACGCCGATGCGGTCGGCATCACCATCGAGCGCGAAACCGATATCGGCGTTCGCCTCTTTGACGGCCCGACAGAGCGGTTCCAGGTTTTTGCCGATGGGTTCGGGGTTCAGGCCACCGAAAGAGGGGTTGGTTTCCCCGTGAATTTCTTTCGTGGGGAGTCCCCAAGATTCCAGCAGCGGGGCGAGGAGGCCGACGCCGGAACCATACATGGCATCCACCACGACGCGGGGTTTCAGACGTTTTATGCGGGTGATGTCCACATGGGAGGAAATCTCATCGAGGTATCGTTTTTTGGGGCTGAAGAATTGAAGCCGTTTCTGTTTGCGGGCCTCCTCCAGGGAGAGCATTTGGGGGGATTTGCCGTGTTCAAGCAGGGCATTGGCGCGATCCTGGATACCTTGTGTGACATCGGAGCCGACCGGCCCGCCGAAAGGGCCTTTGATTTTGATGCCGTTGTATTGTCCCGGATTGTGGCTGGCGGTAATCATTACGCCGCCGACGGCCTTTCGGCGGATGGTCTCCAGGGAAATCGCGGGTGTGGAGCAGACATCATCCGACAGGATGATTTTCAGGTCTTTCGCGGTTGCGACTTGCGCGACTTCCTCGGCATATTCGCGCGAAAGAAACCGTCGGTCGTAACCGACGGTGACCGGTTTCCCTTTTCCGACTCGCTGGAAGTACTCGGTGGCAGCAACCGCGACATACCGGACATTGTCAAATGTAAATTCGCGACTGATGACTGCCCGCCATCCGTCGGTTCCGAAAATGATCTTCGTCATAAGTTTTCTCCTGTTATTCGGTCAACCCCCACCTTGCCTCCCCCGGTCTTCGGGGGAGGGATTACTTGCCATCGCTGGTATCGTTAAATGACCAGTGGCAACATACGCAATATGTTTGCGAAATTGAAGTGCATATCCAACGAGAGAGAGGGCATTCGGTATAAGAATCTATGATGTCGGACCCCATTGAATACCTGATGGACGTATGGCCGTTGTCCACCGGGACAGAAGATCACCTGACCTCGCACCATCTATTGCTGCGGGACCGGGTACGGAACGAGGCCTTTCAAGAGGCGATTCGCCGGGTTGTGAGACCGGGGGATCTGGCGCTGGATGTGGGGGCGGGGACAGGGATCCTTTCGGCGTTTGCAATCCAGGCGGGCGCACAGCATGTGTACCTGGTGGAATCGGAAGACATATTGTCATGCGCCCAGGAGATTTTCAAACATGCGGGCTGGCTGGACCGGGCGACATTTATCCGTGGCATGGCCGATCGCGTGACGTTTCAAGGCGGCAAAGTAGACGCCATCCTGATTGAACTGATCGGCAATTTCGGGATTGATGAGAATATCCTTAGTGTGCTCCCGACCGTTCGCAATAAAGCATTGAAAAAAGGCGGCAAGATTGTCCCCGCCGGTCTTCGTCTGTTTGTTGTACCGATTATGGAAGAGAGCCTCGAACGGGAGTTTGGGGTGTACCGATCTGTGCTGTATGGCATAGATTTTTCACCGCTGGCCCGGCTTGCGGACAACAATATCTACCTGCTGAACTTTCGCAACGCGCGGCGGCTCGCGGAGCCGCAGTTGCTTGCGGAGTTTGATTTTCTGACATGCGAGAGCGATACGATTGAAAGCCGGGTAAACTTTTCCATCACGGAACAGGGACGGATGATCGGACTGGCCGGGTGGTTTGAGATCGATTTGTGCGAAGGGATTTCTCTGTCGAATCCGCCCAATGAGAACAGAACGCACTGGGACCAGATTATTTTTCCCATCGGGGAAGCCCAGGCAGTAGAGAAGGGGGACCGGGTGTCATTCCGGTTCCGTTACAACACAACGGCCGGAGAGGACCAATGGGCCTGGTCCGGGGTGATCCACACACGCGGAGGGATTCGCCGGTTCGATTTCTGTAATGCGGACCGGTTTCTGCTTCCGAAGGTGCGAACAAGGCACACAGTTGAATTAAAAACTAAGAATTAAAAACCAGAAACCAAGGACTATAAATTAAAGAGGCGGGCGATATGATAGATAGTGAATCCCACGACCCAGGCCAGGACACAGGAGTAGGTGACGGCGAACAGGGTCCATCGTCGAGAGCCGGTTTCGCGGCGAATGATGGTTATGGTTCCCAAACAGGGGACGTAGATCAGAACGATAACCATCATAGCCAGAGCGGAAGCGGGGGTGAGACCGGAATTTCGCAGGGCCGCGCGAAGGCTTTCACTACTCTCATCCGCATCGGCTCCGGCTTGATAGAGAACGCCCAGGGTGCTGACGACGGTTTCTTTGGCGGCGATCCCAGTGAGGAGGGCGAGACCCTCTTTCCAACCCAATCCCATGGGACGCAGAATCGGCGCGACCTGCTCACCCAACCTCCCGGCAAACGAGTAGCGCAATTGCTGTTCTGCGAATTCTGTTTTCAGGCGGTTCAATTCTGCCGAATTATCGGTTGAAACGGCAGTTGCCTCCAGTTGGCGAATCGATTCCCGGATATTTTCAGAACCGGGGAATTGTTTCGGGAAGGAACAGATCACCCAGATCACAATAGTAGCCAAAAGAATCACCGTGCCCACTTTGCGGATAAACAGGTACGCTCGATCCCACACATGGAGGAGAACACTGCGCAACAGGGGGATTCGATACGGGGGCAATTCCATGACGAAAGGCATGGCCTCGCCCCGGAACAGAGTTCGTCGGAACAGTTGGCCTACCAGTATAGCCAGAGCAATTCCCAACGCATAAATACCGAAAATGACCAGGGTGGCATGAGCCGCAAAGAAGGTGCCGGCGAGCAAAATATAAACAGGCAACCGAGCGGTGCAACTCATGAGCGGGCTGATGAGAATAGTTAATAGCCGATCGGAACGGTTCTCAAGGGTACGTGTGGCGAGAATAGCCGGGACATTGCAGCCGAAACCCATCACCATGGGGATAAACGATTTGCCGTGCAGGCCAAGAGTGTGCATAACGCGATCCATAATAAACGCGGCACGGGCCATATAGCCGGTATCCTCCATTAAAGAAATAAAGAAGAACAGAATGAGGATGTTCGGCAGGAAAATAATCACGCTTCCGACTCCGTTAATCACGCCATCTACCACAAGGCCGCGCAGAAATCCCTCCGGCAGAACCCCGGCCGCCACCGCGCCGAACCGCCTCACGCCGAATTCGATCCAGCCCATGGGAATCTCTCCGAATGAGAAGGTGGCCTTAAACATCAACCACAAGAACGCAATAAAGATCGGGAGGCCGAGCAGACGATGGGTTACGACGGCATCAATCACATCGGAGATTTTAATGTTCTGCTCGACCGACATGCGGACAGTTTCGCGGACCGCACCTCGCACAAATCCATACCGGCGTTCGGCAAACAGGCTGGGGATATCCTCCTGGAGGACGGATTCCAGATACTGAGCGGCCGCATCGCGAGCGGCAAGGATGGCCGGACCTTTCGGGTGCGACGCGATGACCTCGCAAACCGTTTTGTCTTTCTCGAGGAGATGGATGGCCAGCCACCGTTTCCCGTAGCGTTCTATGAGATCGGGGGCCGCCTCGATGCGCTGCTCGACCAGAGCAATCTGCTGTTCGACATCCTCGCCGTAATTGACGGGGACCCGGCGAACAATGTCGCTGGTCCCCTCGGCAACGGCGACGGCGGTATCGAGTAATTCACTCAGGCCGATGCCGCGATTCCCCACGGTCGGCACAAAGGGAACCCCGAGTAATCGGCCGAGTTTATCGTGGTCAACGGCAATACCCTGGTTGCGGGCCTCATCGCTCATGTTCAGGGCGACAACGGTAGGAAGGCCCAGTTCGATCAGCTGGGTTGTCAGGTACAGATTCCGCTCGAGATTAGTCACATCGACTACATTGATGACTACATCGGGTTTCTGATCGAGCAAGTAGGACTGAACGATCATCTCCTCGATGGAATAGGCGGAGAGGCTGTAGGTACCGGGAAGGTCGATAACCGTGAAGGTATGATCGGCATGGCGGACTGTGCTTTCTTTGACCGAGACTGTGACGCCGGGGTAATTGGCTACTCTCTGGCGACTTCCGGTGAGTGAGTTAAAAATGCAGGTTTTACCGGCATTAGGATTTCCGAGAAGGACGCAGGTGAGTTGTGCGTGCTTTGCCGAAACGGCTGTCTCATGAGCGACAGGAGGGGGTTGTGGGGTGTCTGTCAAAGAGACTGGGGTACGGAGAGTGTTCAGAGAGTTCATCATGAATTAGTTGTTTGCTGCCCCGTCGAGAATGACCTCTACCGCAGAGGCCTCGGATTTTCGGAGGGACAGATTATAGCCGCGAATACGGATCTCGATTGGGTCCCCGAGCGGGGCCTCACGAATGAATCGGACGCGCTCGCCGCGCAGGACCCCCATTTCCATCAGACGTTTTCGAATCGGGCCGGTTTCATGGACGGCGCGGATTTCGCCTTCCTCGCCAGGCTTCATTTCAGACAATTTGCAGATTTTCATGTCGGCAGAAGGTTTGACCGGAGCCGGACGGGTTTGAAAAGCATCCCGCTTCTGTTTCTTATATTCCTCAAACAGTTGGATTGTATGGGCCGGGTCCTCGGAGTGGACGTATCCCATGAAGGCAGCGAGGCGATTCATGGTTATGGGGCTGATGTTATGCTCGATGGCACAGGCATCCTTTTCAGCAGTTTCAGAATCTACACCCAAAACATCGGTCAGGAAACTACATAGAATGCGATGGCTGTTATGAACCTGCTGGGCGACTCGCGCACCTTCAGGGGAAAGGCGAACATCCTCATACCGTTCATGCTCGACAAGACCGCGTTCGGCGAGCAAACGAAGGTTTTCGGAGACAGTGGGGGCTTTCAGCCCCAGTTCACCGGCGATGTCTCGGACTCGGATGACCCGTTTCTGCAACTGGAGGCGGTAAATAGCCTCTAAATAATCCTGCGTAACAGGGGAGACGTCCTGAAGTTCACTCATGGAAGATATTTTAGGGAAACCGAACGTCGAAGGGAAGGGAGAGGGGGAAAAAATTAAAAATTAAGAATGAAAGAAAAGAGACGGGGGAGAGGAAGGCGAATAAGAAACGGGGCGTCCTGGTGAGGGAGCGCCCCGTTTCGGTTTGCGACAGGAGAGGAGAACGATCACGCCTGAGCGGCAGCCATGACCTCATCGGGAATATCGAAGTTCGCGTAGACATTCTGAACATCATCGTGATCCTCGATGAACTCCATGAGTTTGAGCATGGTTTCGGCCGCTTTGCCTTCGAGTTTGACCGTGTTGGATGGGATACGTGTCAGTTCGGCAACTTCCGGCGTAATTCCGAGAGCGGCGACTGCCTCTTTAACGGACTCGAAGTCGGCGACGCTGGTGATGACCTCCATGGTGTCGCCCTCTTCTTTGACATCCTCCGCGCCGGCTTCCAGGATGGCCTCCATGAAGGCATCCTCATTTTTGATTGCGGATTTGCTGAGAGAAATCAATCCTCGACGATGAAACATGTGGGAGACACAGCCGGATGCGCCGAGATTGCCGCCATACTTGGAGAACAGGTGGCGGATTTCGGCGGTTGTGCGGTTCCGGTTGTCGGTTACACACTCGACATAGATGGCGACGCCGCCCGGTCCATACCCCTCATAAGTGACCTCCTCGTAGGTCACGCCTTCCAGTTCGCCGGTTCCTTTTTTGATGGCTTTCTCGACGTTGGCGGCAGGCATGTTAGCGGCCCTGGCCGCAGCGACCGCAGTGCGAAGTCGGGGATTACCATCCAGGTCACCGCCGCCGGACCGTGCCGCGACGGTGATTTCCTTGATTAGTTTGGTGAAGATTTTACCGCGCTGAGCATCCATCTTCGCTTTTTTATGCTTGATGGTACTCCATTTTGAGTGGCCGGACATACTCCGATCCTCCTCTATTCGAAAAAGACTTGGGAAAACTTGAATAACCCACGGGAGATCAAGCTATCATAGCGCACAGAGCGCAGCAAGCCGGAGCCTGGAAAAATGCAGGACGAGCAGAGAACTCGCAGACTCCTGGCTGCTCTGCCTGAGAAAGCTCGCCCATCGACAGACTGGGTGCTTGAATGAGATTTCTCCCTTCGGTCGAAATGACAGGGAAGGAATCGAAATGACAGACCTATTGTCATTCCGAACGAATGTGAGGAATTTCAGCAAGCCTGAGATCGCCACGTCGCCGCCCTTCGCGGACTCCGGGCTGGGATTCGCGATGACAGCGGATGGGAACCCGTGCCTTGCCAGGCAGAGACGCCTGGCCTACTGGTGGGACAGGCCTCTCTGTGCGGCGATGGCGCTATTATCCGAGTTCTTTGACCTCACCCAGGGCAGCGCCCTTTTTCTTAATGAAAGGCATCATGCCGCGCAGCATTTTGCCGACTTTCTCCAGCTGGGAGACGGCATCTTTGCGACGCAAGGCGTTGAATACAGGGCGCTTGGCCTGGTTTTCGAGGATCCACTCGCGTGCGAATTCGCCGGTCTGGATTTCCTTGAGGATTTTGCGCATTTCCTTGCGGGTTTCCTCGGTAACGATGCGGGGTCCGCGTGTCAGGTCGCCATACTCGGCGGTATCGGAGACGGAGTAGCGCATTCCGGTAATTCCGGCCTCGTAGATCAGATCGACGATCAGCTTGGTCTCATGGAGGCATTCGAAGTAGGCCATTTCGGGCTGGTAGCCTGCCTCAACGAGGGTTTCGAATCCGGCCTTGATCAGTGCAGTCAGCCCGCCGCAGAGGACCACCTGCTCGCCGAACAGGTCCGTTTCCGTTTCCTCGGCGAATGAGGTTTCGATGACACCGGCGCGGGTTCCGCCGATACCCTTCGCATACGCGAGGGCCTTGTCTTTGGCTTTACCGGAAGCATCCTGGTGAACGGCGATGAGGCAGGGCACGCCACTCTCTTCCACAAAGGTTTTGCGGAGAAGATGCCCCGGCCCCTTGGGAGCCACCATAATGACATCAATGGTTTTTGGAGGCACAATCTGACCGTAGTGGATGTTGAATCCATGGGCGAAAAGAAGGGTTTGCCCATCGCGGAGATTGGCTTTGATTTCGGAGTCATACACCATTGCCTGGAGTTGATCCGGGACGGTCATGGTGATGAGATCGGCCTTTTGGGTCAACTCGGCCGCGGTCATGGGTTTGAATTTGTGGGAGACGGCGAGATCGTAATTCGGTCCCGGAACCTCCGCGATGATGACATCCAGGCCGCTGTCCCGCAGGTTTTGGGCGTGGGAATGGCCCTGGCTGCCATAGCCGATGATCCCGATTTTCTTGCCCTTGAGCACATCCAGATTGGCGTCTTTATCGTAGTACACAGTTACCATAGCGATTCTCCTCATGTTGAAATTGATGTCGTAAAGGAATTCTATTTACTATATCAGAACCTGGACTTTCGGGCCATGTTGGGGGGAGGGGTGCGAATTAAGAATTAAAAATTGAAGAAAGTGGAGGGGCTAGGTAAATGGAGGAATAGGGCAGACAGAGTGGACGTGGGCAGGGACGAAAGTGCCGACAGGCAGGGACGCCTGTCCTGCCATGAATCTGTGTGGTGGGCCAGCCCGCAGACGGGCTTCAGCCCACCCTGCAATTGCTGCCTCGATCGGGTTCATTTTCAAGTTTTCTCGCTGATTCCGCGTGCCATGGCGACCCGCCCGGAGCGAGCGACCTCCAGGATGCCGTAGGGTTCAAGGCATTGAAGAAGCGCGTGAATCTTGCCCTGGTTGCCGGTGGCCTCCACGATCATGGATTGTTCGGACAGGTTGACGATCTTGGCCCGATAGACATTGGCGATCTGGAGAATCTGGGTGCGCTTGGTCCCATCATCCGCCGACACTTTGACCAGGATCATTTCGCGATCCACGATATCCCGGTCCTCGACGGAGAAGTCATGGACCTCCAGGGTATCGACCAGTTTGCTGAGTTGTTTGCGGACTTGGCTCATAATGTTCCGGTCGCCGGGGACGACGATGGTCATACGAGAGACCTGGGGGTTCTCGGTTTCAGCCACGGAGAGGCTTTCGATGTTGTAACCGCGGGCAGAGAACAGCCCGGCGACGCGCGCCAGAACGCCGGAGCGGTTTTCCACGAGAACAAAGAAGATATGCCGAATGAATTCCTGATTGCCGTTATTTGCGTTAGTCGCCATGATTTCCTCCTATCGGATGTCACGCCATTCCTTCGAGCATTTGGTTGAGCGACGCCCCTGCGGGGACCATGGGATACACGTTCTCCTCCCGTGTGACCCACACATCAATGAGGCACAGCTGGTCGTTGGAGAACGCCTCTTTCAGAGCAGGTTCCAGCTCGGAGCGTTTGGTGACGCGTTTTCCCCAAGCCCCATAGGCTCGGGCCAATTCGGCGAAGTTGGGGCGATAATCCTGTCCCTCCCATGAACCATAGGAGGACGGATCTTTTGCGGGGCGAGGTCGGACAAGTTCGGTGGCGGAATAGTTCTTTTGATAGAAGAGGTCCTGCCACTGGCGCACCATACCCAGCCAGCCGTTGTTTACGATAACAACTTTCACAGGCAGGTTGTTGTACACGGCGGTGGCCATTTCCTGGATATTCATCTGAATGGAGCCATCGCCTGCGATGTCGATCACCAGGCGTCCCGGATGCGCCACCTGAGCGCCGATAGCCGCCGGGAACCCGTAGCCCATTGTGCCGAGTCCGCCGGAGGTCAGCCAGCAGCGCGGGCGGGTAAACGTATAGTATTGAGCGGTCCACATCTGATGCTGGCCCACCTCGCTGGCGATGATGGCATCATCAGGGGCCAGTCGGCACACCTGTTCGATGAGGTACTGCGGTTTGATTTCCTCATCGCCGCAGTGGTTGTAGCGCAACGGATATTGGTTTTTCCACTGGGTGATCAGTTCGACCCATTCGTCGGTATCGCAACGATCGGCCAACTTATTCAGGTCGCGCAGGATGTTTTTGGCATCGCCGACCAGATCGACATCGACCTCGACATTCTTGCTGATGGACGAGGGGTCGATATCGGCGTGGATGATTTTCGCATTAGGGGCAAACTCGCTGATCTTGCCGGTCACACGGTCATCGAAACGGGAGCCGATGGCAATGAGGACATCGCACGTCTGGACGGCCTTGTTGGCGTACACCGTCCCGTGCATCCCCAGCATGAGCAGGGACAGGGGATGCGTTTCGGGGAATGCGCCCAGTCCCATCAGTGTGGTGGTGACAGGTATATTGGCGCGTGTGGCGAACTGGAACAGTTCATCGGCAGCATCGGCGTTAATCACGCCACCCCCTGCGTAAATCAGGGGACGCTTGGAACGCTTGATGAGATCCCAGGCCTGTTTGACCTTCTCAATGGGTGCGGAGGTCCGGACATGGTATCCCGGCAGGAGGGGTTCATCGGGGTAGACACCGTGTTCCAATGTGGCTTTCTGGATATCCTTGGGGATATCCACGACGACGGGGCCGGGCCTGCCGGTCCGGGCGATATGGAAGGCATTCCGGAGAATCTGGGGCAGTTCCCGGACGTTTTTGACGAGATAGTTGTGCTTGGTAACGGGACGTGTAATTCCGACGACATCGGCCTCCTGGAAAGCATCATTGCCGATGAGCGGCGTGGCGACCTGTCCGGAGATCACCACGAGAGGAATGGAATCCATATAGGCATCGGCGAGTCCGGTGACGGTGTTTGTTGCGCCGGGACCGGAGGTGACAAGGACAACGCCGACCTTGCCCGTGGAGCGGGCATACCCTTCCGCCATGTGCATGGCCCCCTGCTCATGCCGAACGAGAACGAAGCGGATTTTCTCGGATCGGTTGAGCATGTCGAACACATCAATGATGGCGCCACCCGGGAATCCGAATGCGACTTCGGTTCCCTCCTGTTCGAGGGCGTCAATGACAATTTGCGCGCCGAGCGTGGCCCGTGGTTCGTTTGAGATTGCGGGTGGTGCGGCGGGTTCCGTTTTATCTTGCGGCTTGCCGGTCATGGTGTACCTCCAATCCCTGCGTGAGATAGGCAGTCTCCCGAAAAAGAAAAGGCCGTGGGCGCTTTCGCCGCCCACGGCCTTCGGGGATTTTTTTTGTTCGAGCTCTACCTCCCCACGGCCATGGGCGTATGCGTCGCTACTACGACGACAAGAGCGACGCCAAGAACCATACCGTTGGGAAGAAGAGTGATCGCGTTCATGATTAGAGAAAATATAGCGATGGAAGACATTTGTGTCAAGGAAAGGTGGAGGGAAAGAATCACGAAATCACGAAACCGCACGAAGCCACGAAAAAGAGACCAGGACGTGCAAGGGCACGGATTCCCTGGATTCCGGCTTGCGCCGGAATGACGATATTGGCAAGTCTCATCTGTGCAAAAACACGGGCGCGGATTAGATCTACATTGCCGGGCCGTGTATGCTAAAGGAGCGGATGTGGCCGCGCATACGGTAGACGGCCTCGGCAGGCTGATAGATTTCGCGGACTTTGGTGGCAGGTATCGGTCGTTTCATTTCATCCACTGTGTTATCCAGGAGCAGCGCGCGCGGAGCAACCAGCACGGCGACCAGGGGAAGGTCGAACGAGCGCAAGACGCCCGGGATCAGGCACGCGGAATGCCAGCGGAAATACTTATTCATCACGAGGGATTTGTATGAAACAAGCATATCGCAGCAGGTGGTTTTGCTGACTCGTTCATCGAATGCACCCGCGAACAGAGCCAGGAGCGCGGCGCTTCCCTGCCCTTGCAAGGCGATCCGTCCGCCGTTCCGCTCCGGTAATGTTGCGGCGACCTCGACGGCTTGCAGGACATCCCATACGCGCTCACCCAGCAAGGGCCTCCCCAACATGAACGCGGTGTACGCCAGGTTCTGTTCTTCCCGGAAGTAGTCGTAGTATTTCTCGGCATCGCCGAATTTGGACATAGTTTCCCCCATGCCTCGCGGGTCGATCAGGTATATCGCAGTACCGTCTGCCAAGGATTTCTGCACATACTCATCGTTGAGATGGGCATCTTTGCCGTCCTCGAAGACCAGGATTACAATTCCCTTCGAAGGTTTCTCCGGCATAAGCAGCCATCCGGGAACCGCAATTCCCTGTTCGCTCTCAAAAACCAGCCGGGTTTGTGTGCCGAAATCGGTTGTTGAGGGTTCCGAGCGGAAGAGGCGCGGCGTGCCGGTTGCGGGAGGCAGGGCGAGGAGCCTGCGGACATCCGCACGAAGGATGTCGAGCCATTTTTCCAACTCGGGTGATGAAGATGGAACCGGACGGTCATACCCGTGTTTCCGATAGAAAGCCTTATTGAGAGTATAAACGGTCTCGCCACCCAGGGATTCCACCACCTGGCCGCTTACGGTGCATCGCAGGAGCCATTCGTTGTCGATTTCGATTTCGGGTTCGGTATCTCCGGCGGCTTCATTTCCGAGCCAGCGGTTCATCCAGGTGTATGTCGCCTCACGATGCGGCTTGTCATAAGCATGGGGGCCGGGGAGTTCCGCAATGTTCACCCGTTCGGCAGCATCATAAAATCCATAAAGATTTTTCAGGTCCTGGGCGGTCTGTCGAGCGCCCGCCAGCGGGAAGAAATCTTCGATAGCCGCGTTGATCTGAATCGGTTTCGGAGCGCGCAGGCTCAGGAGATCGAAGTGGTCAATGCCATAGACGAAACAGGGATTGAAGTTCTGTTCATCATCCGCGCCCTGGCGGGTTTCGATTCGGTGTTTCAGCGTGGTGATATAGCAATCAGGGACTGCGACGGTGACACGGTTATCCAGAGAGGCGATATAGGTAGTCTGTGTGCCGCCGCCGGAATTGCCTGCGGCGCCGATTCGTGTCGGGTCCACCTCCGGGCGTGACAGCAGATAATCCAGGCTGCGGATTCCATCCCAGATGAAATAGTTGGCGAGGTTGAATCCCAGAAGGATGCAAACATTTCCGAGTTTTGAGTGTTCGAAAACGGTAGGGCCTGTCGGAGACTTGTGCAAGTCAATCTCCCAATGCTGGAACCGTTCCCCCTGCCCCAGCGGATCAAAGCTGAGGACAACATATCCCTTTTTTACCAGACCGATGCAGCAGCGTTGGTAATTCTCAGCCGCCTTGGCTTCGGGATAATGCCCGCAGGCAAACAGAACGGCGGGCGCGGGGAACGGGCGGTTTTTGGGGAGATACAAGTTGGCGGTGACGTAGAAACTCGGTCGGCTTTCGTAAATCACCATTTCGACTTGGTAATCCTCATGGTCGAGCCGCCCCACGACACGCGCATTGAGGGGTGTGCGTTCCGGGAACGCGCCGATCATTTCCATGATCTTTTCCCGGACGTACTGCTTTCGGGCCTCCCACTGCGGGACGGTTTGGATCTGTGCGAGTTTCTCGCGGCGCATGTTATCTGCCTTCTGAACAAGGTCCCATTGATATTGAAACAGCATTTCGGGGTCGATCTTTTCCAGGTCTGTGGCGGAGACGCAGAGAGCGCCTGCGGTAATGCAGAGAGCGGCGCAGGAAATCAAATCCAGAAGAGAGGCCATGAGAGTTTCTCCCGGTCGAGATGGGGTGAAGGAGTATTTTCATACATAGGCCGGAGAGTAGCAAGAGGATGGGAGCGGGCGAGGGGTGTCCTCGCCCCCCGGCCCGCGCTCCAAGAGCGGGGAGGGATGGGGGGAGGTCGTCGAAGAACCCCGATACAAAGAAACAACCGCCTCGCCGGGATGGGAGGCGGCTGCATATCTGCAAGTTAAATTGCCGGAGAATTACTTCGGTTCTTCGATCTGGGAATTCTCGTCTTTTTCGTCTTCCGAGATCTCACGCAAGGATTTTTTAAACTCCCGGATACCCTTGCCCAGACCCTTGCCGATTTCAGGGAGACGTTTCGCGCCGAAAACCACCATCACGATAAGGAGAATTACCATCAGTTCCCACGGCCCGGGAGGTTGAATCATTGTCGGACTCCTTCTTTGCGGGACTTGTTCCCGCTGGGACGCAAGACCCGAAAAATACGATCCACTTATATTTACCATAGTATAGTTTACCGCGATAGGAAGCCGGCAGGAAGAGAATTGAGAATTAAACATTGAAAATTAAAGGAATAAGGAAGATAAAATGGAAGGAAGGAAGGAATGTAAAAGAAGACAGACGGTATTTCAGGGTGTGGGGTGGGAAAGGAGTTTGGGGAGAGTGAGGGCGACGTGGTTGATTTCGTCCATTGTGTTTTCGGGTCCGATGGAGAACCGAATGCAAGACATAGCCCGGTCAGGGTCGCCGGTGACAGCCAAGACAACCTGGGATGGCCCCCGCTTGCCCTCGGAACAGGCACATCCGCTGGACACACAGATTCCCTCGCGATCCAGACTTTCGACCAAGCGGGGCGCGGAGACTCCCGGGATGGAGATGTTCAACGTTCCCGGCAGGCAATCCCGAGGCGGGCTATTGATGAGAAGGCCGGGGATCGCGCTGAGCAGGCGGTCCCGGAGCTGTTCAGCGAGCGAGGTGATCCTGACCGAGCGGTTATCCATTTCAAGCCGCGCCAGTTCCGCCGCCATACCCAATCCGGCAATTGCGGGCACATTGGGGGTTCCGCCGCGCAAGCCGAATTCCTGTTCCCCGCCGGTGATTTGAGGTCGAAGAGAAACTCCTTCGCGGATATACAGCGCGCCGATCCCCTTGGGACCGAATATCTTGTGCCCGGACAGAGACAACAGGTCCACATGCAAGTTCACCACGTTCAGCGGAATACGCCCAAACGCCTGAACCGCATCGGTGTGAAAAAGGACATCCTCTTTCTGCAAGAGAGATCCGATTTCGGCGATGGGCTGGATCGTACCGATTTCATTGTTGGCGGTCATTACGCTGACCACGGCAGTCCGAGCGGTAACGGCCCGGATGACTTTGTGAGGAGCGATTCGCCCTTCCGCATCGACAGGCAGGATGCTGAGGGTGCAGTTCTCATAATGTTCCAGGTCTTTGCAGGTATTCAGGACAGCGGGATGCTCAACGGATGTGGTAACGATATGCTTCCGGCCCATCGATCGCACAGCGCCTCGGAGAGCAAGGTTGTTGGATTCCGTGCCGCCGCTGGTGAAGATGATTTCCCCCGGTTTCGCGCCGATCAGTTTCGCCACCTGGAGACGCGCCCGTTCGACGGCATAAGCGGCATTGACCCCGGGACCGTACCGGCAGGACGGATTACCATACTCCTCCCGCAGGTAGGGCATCATCGCATCCAGGACGCGAGGATCGAGCGGAGTGGTTGCATTGTGATCCAGGTAAATTGCTTTCATTGCGGTGCGAGTGTAGCCGGTTTGAGAGGGTGAATCCAGAGAGAGGAAGAAAGAAGAATAGGACGAATGGCACAGGTAACACCAATAAAGAGACTGGGAAAGAACAGACTGGTGAGAGATCAGGGCCAGGTGGATTTGCCGGAGCGTTCCATCCGGGCGCGGTAATCATCCCCTTTCAGTTCGATCTGGCGGCACATGGCGCAAATGCGGGAGGCAAACACATCCCCCAGGCGAAGCGTGAGCTCCTTGGGGTCCAGGTTGGTGGTGATAATCAGGGTTTTGTTGTTCTGGTAACGGGAATTGACGAATGCATACAGTCTGTCGCTGACCCAGGCGGTTTGTTTCGGAATAGTCACATCGTCGAGAACCAGGATGTCTCGGTCCAGATCCCGCATAAGATCGCCAATTCCCCCGGTATCATCGGCGATGGAAGTGCGCAGCTGATCAAAGAGATCTGTCAAGTTATAGAAAACGCCATCGAATCCCCGCAGGAGAAGTCCTTTCAGGATAGCGATGGCAAGATGGGTCTTTCCGAGTCCGGGTCCGCCATAGAGATACAGTCCCCGGTTGTTGTCGGGAGAATAGTTTTGAACGTATTCCCTCGCGGTAACCAGGCACGCTTTTAATTGAGGATTATACGCCTGGAAGTTATCCAGATCCTTTTTGCGATAGTGGGGAGGGATGCGGGCGCTGGTCAGCAACTCTCTATGACGAAGGCTCAGCACACAACGGCACGGGCGAGCGCCCTTCTCATCGATGATATTGCCGTAACCATCACACAGCGGACAGGTACGGTCATCGGTCGAGTCGGCGGACTCGATGTGTTTGCGGAGGGCCTCCAATCCGGATGTAAGATCCTCCGATATGGAACCGATGTTGCGGAACATAATAGGTTTCTATATGAACAGAGCGGGCGGAGCAGACTCCGTGAGAAAGTAAAAGAACCTTGCACTGTTCCCACCATCATCCGTATCCGCCGCCGACGGCATATATATCGCCACAACTGCGAACTTGCAGATATTATGGGATCAGAACGAGCATTTGGCAATCCCAGGATTCGGACAAAGATCAGGTCGGGCGAAATTGATTCCTGCTCTTTCCCATTGACGCTTTGCGAAACCGGGGGTAAGTTTATCAAAAAGATCATAAACATCGGATTCGGAAACAAGACGATGCGTGTGTCTGCAAAAGGTGAATATGCGCTGCTGGCTATTTATGAATTGGCCAAGAAGTACGAATCGGATGAGGTCCTTACGATTGATGCGATCGCGCACAACCAGGACATTCCGCACCCGTTTCTGGTGCAGATTCTTCAGGAATTGAAAAAGGCCGGATTCATTGAGAGCCGACGGGGAGCGGGCGGCGGATACATGCTCACCTGCCATCCGAAAGATATTTCGGTGGGGCAGGTGATTCGGCAGATTGACGGTCCGATTCTTCCGTTTCGGTGCGAAATCTCCAGCGGACATCCCCGATGTCCCCGCGCGAGAACCTGCCCGATCAATTATATCTGGGATGATGTGCGACATTCCATCGAAAGTGTCCTGGACCAGACGACATTCGAGCGCATCCTCTCCGGTCGTCATTTCAACGAATGATGTTCCCTCTGCGCATCGAGGCCGGCGCCGGAGAGAGATTGCGCATTGGAATCGGGTCTGGTAAATTGAGTTTCCAGAGAGTTCGGATAGAATGTATTAAAATCCCTGCGCCGTTCGTGATGGTTGGGAAATTTCGAGGCGATGGAAGTTCCACGGGAGTCCTTCCTGGAAAGCGAGTCTCAGGCCCCTCATGCAGGGGAAGAGTATGCGGTTTTCCACAGGGCGCCCACTTGTTGAGACAGTGCTTTGAAATCCCCTCCACACGGCGGGGCGGGGTATTTATTGCAGGCGGGACAAACCAAGAGAATAACGGAGATCCAAAGGTGAAACAACACACATTTCGCGGGGAATACCTAAGCAGGTTTTTGCGACCCACCGGCCTGGTTATCATGGCGATTTCGATCTGGCTTGCCCCGCCGACATTCGGGCAGGACCTGGACGTTCAGGCGACGCTGAACGAGATTCTTCAGACAATAAAGACCCAGCAGACCCAGATCGACGAGTTGCGGGCGGCTATTCAGAAGCAGGCGGAGACCATCCAGCAGCAGCAACAGATCATCGAACAGCAAAGACAGGACCTTTCCACACAGCGGACCAAGCTGGATGAGGCCGCGGCGGGCGGGGGCCTGGATGCCATCGTGCAATACAAAGTTGCCATGGAATTGCAGCACGTTGCGATTTTCGAGACACGCCGCAGGGACCAGCCGGCTTATTTCCAGAGGGTGATCGGGGAATTTCGCAAGATCATTGAGGAGTGGCCTGCCTCCCAGTATGCTCCCGAAGCGCAGTATCGGATAGCGAAGATCTATCATCGATATCTCAAGGATAATTCCAGCGCCATTCGGGAATACAAGGCTCTTTTGACCAATTACCCGGACAGCGAGTATGCCGAGGATGCGCGTGAGGCGTTGCAGGAGCTTGGGGGGATTTAGGATGTCCTCACCCCCCGGCCCCCTCTCCAAGAATGGAGAGGGGGGGGTAGCGCGCAGACAAGGTTGACGCCATCCTGCGTCAAATACGGTTCAGGAGTTGACCCCATCCTATATCAAAGAGGGTTTAGGGTTTGCCCCCACCCTGAGTCAGGGAGAAGCCTGACAAAATGAGACAAGAATGGATCCGGCGGTTGTCCGGTCCGTGGCCGGTTTTGCTGCTGGTATTTGTGGCCGCGTGTGTCTGTTCTCCGATTCGTCGGGGAGAAGTGGTATTCCTGGACCCATCCAACCTCACGGAAATTGTGCGGATGGTTTCGGTGAAGGGGATTCTGGCGGTCGGGATGACGCTGGTGATTATTACGGGGGGAATCGATCTATCGGTCGGAGCGATCCTGGCGTTTGCCTCCACGATGGCGGCGGTGCTGCTGATGCAACGGCACATGTCGGCGATACCGACGATTTTTCTGACGCTCCTGCCGGGGATATCTTTTGGCGTGCTGGCGGGCTTGTTGATTACATGGGGGCGATTCCAACCGTTTGTGGCGACCCTTGCATTGATGATCGCAATTCGTGGAGCGGCGCGGCTTATTACGGGGGGTCCCAGTCAGCCGATCGGGTATGGTCCGGACGGCGCAGACCCCGCATTTGCGTGGATCGCATACCGATTCGATCTCTGGTTTATTCCAATCCCCGCCCAGGCGATTCTATTCCTTGTGGTCGTGGGGGTGTTTCATATCCTTCTGAGCAAGACCCGTTACGGGCGAAATGTCTATGCCATCGGGGGCAACCAGGAAGCGGCGCGGCTGGCGGGGATCAATGTGGGATTCACCATCATTGTGACTTATGCCCTCTCGGGACTGCTCTCGGCGCTGGGCGGGATTATCCAATGTGCCCAGCTGGTTCAGGGGAATCCGGCCAGCGATGGGCTGGCCTACGAGTTGGACGCAATTGCGGCGGCGGTGATCGGGGGAACCAGCCTGGCGGGAGGAGTGGGGCGTGTGATCGACACCCTGGCGGGTGCGCTGATTATCGGGATCATTATCAACGTGCTGAACCTGCAGAATGTGGACTCCAATGTCCAATACGTTCTGAAAGGCGCTATCATTATTGCGGCGGTGTTTTTGCAACGATGGCGTCGCTGAAAGGAGACCGAGTTCCTTGTCCATGTATAAAGGATTGATTTTGGCCAGCGAGTCCCCCCGCCGATCCGAGTTGATGCAGAAAATGGGGCTGGACTTTCATGTTGTCCCAGGCAACCTGGCGGAGCTGCCGATACTTGATGAGCTGCCGAACAGTTATGTGGCTCGGATTGCGCTGGAGAAGGCCTTGCGGGTGGCCGCATTGTACCCGGATCATCTGGTGATCGGGGCGGATACGGCGGTCTCGGTGGATGATCGTATCCTGGGGAAACCGCGTTCGGCGCGGGATGCGGAGGCCATGCTTGCCGGGCTGTCGGGTCGATGGCATGAGGTGTGGACGGGGTTGGCGCTGGTCTGTCTGGATCGAACCGTGGAGCGTGTGAGGGTTGTTCGATCCGAGGTTTGTTTTCGCGCGCTTTCAGCGGATGAGATCGCGGAGTATGTTTCCGGAGGCGAACCGATGGACAAGGCGGGAGCCTACGCCATCCAGGGAGAGGCAAAACGATTTGTGACCCAAGTGAAAGGTTCGTATCATAACATCATCGGGCTTCCCACCATGGAACTCAGCCGGATGCTCGACGAGGCAGGTTATCCGCCTGCGGATGACAACCTGATTTCCATCCGTTGACGGGTGACCCGTGGACAATGCGGGAAGATTTTTAACGGCGGACAAGCGAGTGGAAACACAGACAGACATGAACAAAGACAAACAGGCACAGACAAAAAGATAGAAATGCCTCAGGTTTTCCGCTCTTTTTTCTTCGCTGCCGGGAACAGGATGTTGTTGAGAATGAGGCGATAGCCCGGGGAATTGGGGTATTGAGCCAGATCGGTGGCCTGCTCGCCGACCAGATGCTCCCTGTCCTCGGGGTCATGGCCCGCCAGGAAAGTGAACGTTCCTTGCCCATACACGCCATGAATGTATTTGGCCACATTCTGTCCGGGGAATTCGCCCAGGATGATAACACTGGGTTTGATTTTTTCTTTTCGGAAAGCGCTGGTCTGGCCGAGAAAATCATGGACTTGGGCGACATGATCCTGGGTCAGCATGGTCGGGACGGGATCGAATTTTGCGGAGAACTCAAACAGAGTGAACTGCTCGGCGGTGTAACGCGATCCGGGTGTGACGGGCGCATTGCTGGTGTCGATATCTGAAAATTCGTAGATATTGGGATCGGTGACCAGCTGGAAGTTTTCAAAAGCGAGTGTTTTTGTGAAATCCAACTTATCCTGAAATCCCGGGGTGAGGCCATCGCCGTCGATTTCCGGCGCAACAATATCCAGGCCTGTGGCAGCGCGGGCGATATCCAGGGTATCGGTGGCGGCACACATGGCGAACAGGAATCCGCCTTGAGCCACGTATTCAACCACTCTCGCGGCCACGGCGGCCTTATGTTCCTGAACAGACTGGAATCCGGCGGCGCGCGCGGTGGCCTCGAAAGTTTTGACCTGTTCGATATACCAGGGCGCATTGCGATACGTGCGATAAAATTTGCCGTACTGGCCTGTGAAGTCCTCATGGTGCAGGTGCAGCCAGTCATAATTCGGGAGACGTCCGAGCAAGACCTCCTCATCCCAGAGGGTCTCGTAGGGGATTTCGGCATAAGTCAGCGCCAGGGTTACCGCATCATCCCACGGTTCGGCGCTGGGAGGCGTATACACTGCGATTTTGGGGGCCTTTTCGAGAAGGATGCGGTCCATGTTCTCCCGCTCGATGGTCTGATAAATCTCGGCGATTTCGCTCGGACCGACCGGCTGACAGGAGACTCCCATCAGCGCGGCTTTCTCGGCAGACTGGTCCACCTCGTGGATCAGAAACGAGCCGCCGCGATAATTCAGCAGCCAGTCTGCCTTGAATCGTCGCGGCTCCTGCAAAGCCCAGTAGGTTAATCCATACGCCTTCAGGTGGTTTTTCTGGGATGAATCCATCGGGACCAGAAGTGACTGTGCCCCTGGCGCAAGGGATATGCCGACCAGGATGATTGCGCAAAGAAGTACGGATAAAACGGTTTTCATGCACAAACTCCCAAACAGGCTGGGGCCTGGCCGCCACTTGGCGGATTTGCCCGGTTCCGTCAAGATAATCAACGAACGAAGTGTATCATCGTCTCGCAGAAAATCGGCAGGGATCAGGCGATCAGTTCCATGAATGAAGAATCCTCCCAAGGCGCGCTATTTGAGCATGAACCCGAAACGGCGGAGCCGACTCCTGTGCCCATGCCGAAAGAGCGCATTCCACTTGCCGAGCGGGCGCGGCCGGTTACGCTGGATGAGATTGTCGGGCAGAACGAGCTTCTCGGCCCCGGCAAACCGCTGCGGCAGGCGGTGGAGATTGACCGTATCCCCTCCATGATTCTATGGGGACCCCCCGGGAGCGGGAAGACGACACTGGCGCGAGTTATCGCCGGTGTCACCCGCGCCGAATTCCTTCAACTTTCCGCGACTGAGTCGGGGGTTAAGGATCTTCGGACCATTGTCGAGAAGGCCAAACGGAACCAGGCGCGGGGTAAACGGACGGTGCTGTTTATTGATGAAATCCACCGCTGGAACAAATCCCAGCAGGACGCGCTGCTTCCGCACGTCGAATCCGGCCTGGTCGATCTGATCGGAGCCACCACGGAGAATCCGTCCTTCGAGGTAGTCGGGCCGCTGCTATCCCGTGTCACCGTCTTCAAACTGGACGGCCTTGGCGAAAGAGATCTGGTGACGATCCTGGAACGCGGCCTTGCGATCCTTCAATCCGACGGGGCTGTGCAGTCCGCCGACGCGGAATCCCTGGAAATCATCGCCCGCGCTTCCCATGGCGACGCGCGGACCGCGCTCAACTACTTGCAGCAGACCGCCGTGTATCTGCGCCGCCGACCGCCGGACGAACGAATCATTACCCGGAAAGTCTGCGGGGAAGCCTTGCAGGCTAAACGGATTCTCTACGACAAGTCCGGCGAGGAACACTACAACTTAATTTCTGCGCTGCATAAGAGTATGCGGGACAGCGATCCGCAGGCTGCGCTATACTGGCTGGCGCGAATGCTGGAAGGCGGCGAAGACCCGCTGTATCTTGCAAGGCGGATTGTGCGTTTCGCATCGGAGGATGTCGGGTTAGCCGATCCGATGGCGCTCCTTGTTACGCTCGCCGCGAAGGATTCCTACCATTTCCTGGGAACACCCGAAGGGGAACTCGCATTAGCCGAGGCCGTTGTGTATGTTTCCTGCGCGCCAAAGAGCAACCGCGTATATCGCGCATTCGGCGAGGCCATGCAGGCGGTAAAGAATCACGGCTACCTGCCCGTGCCGATGCACATCCGTAACGCGCCGACACGCCTGATGAAAGAGTTCGGCTACGGCAAAGGATATCAGTACGCCCACGACGACGATGAGGCCATCGTGCTCCAGGAAGATCTCCCCGAACAGCTGAAGGGCAAAGTATTCTATGAGCCGACGGATCGCGGGCACGAAGCAAAAATCAAAAAACGCCTTGAGGAATGGGCGGAACTCCGCAAGCGAAAGAAAGCATCGAACGATTGACATCCCCCGACGAACACACGACCCCGCGAAACATTCGATTAGACCTTCGTTACGAAGGAACGGATTTTTGCGGCTGGCAGATGCAGGATAATCAGCGATCCGTAGAGGGCGTGTTGCTTGAAGCCATTCGCCATATACTGCCCGATCTTCCCCGTGTTCATGCTGCCGGGCGGACCGACGCCGGAGTTCACGCGGAACACCAGGTGGCGCAGTTTTTCTCGCACACGCAATTGACTACTGAGGCGCTGCATCGGGCAATCAATTATTATCTTCCCGACGATGTCACCGTAACGGATGTTTCGGATGTGCCGCTGGATTGGGATGCCAGACGACACGCCCGCAGGCGGACATACCGATACAGTATCCTCCATTCCCGCCGGCGCGACCCGCTGATCCGGCGAACAACGGCCCGTATTTACAGGCCGCTCGATATCCCCGCGATGCAGGAGGCCACGCGGGTCTTCGTCGGGGTCCATGATTTCAGTGCATTTCGCAGTACCCATTGCGAGGCACGCAACCCGGTTAGACGAATTACCGGAGCCGTGCTTTTGCAGGAAGGCCATTGCATCCATTTCTGGATTGAAGGCTATGCCTTTCTTCGCCACATGGTCAGAACAATTGTCGGAACGCTAATTGAAGTCGGCCTCGGAACATTATCTCTCGAAGACGTACAGGACATCCTTAAGAGTCGCGATCGAACCCGCGCGGGCCAGACCGCGCCTGCGCACGGACTGACACTTGTTCGGGTTACTTATCCGGGGGAACTCGCACCATTGGAACGGATGGGATACGCCGAGCCGGACTAACGAATATAGCCGAGTTGGCGCAGGTTTTCTAATTCTTTGTCGGAATAACTTGCCGGATGACCCGCCAACGCCTCCGCGCGGCCCATCTTCTCCGCAATCTTGTCCGATTCGCCTACAAACTCGCGGAGTTTCGCATCCAACTGTGTTGCGACCGGGTGATCGTCTGCGTAGAGATTCTTCCGTTCCCCGGGGTCCTCCATCAGGTTGTACAATTCACGCTGGGTTCCATACGCCGGTGCGATCCATTTCCATCCATTCCATATTACCGCATCGCGTACAGATACGAGAGGATCCGAGTCCTCGCCACCGTAGGATTGCGCGAAAATGGCCCGATCCTGCATGGCAGTTTCCTTCCCTTCCACCACTCCGGACAGGTCCATTCCCTGAACCGGCGACGATATCGGCACATGTGCGAAAGAACATAACGTCGGCAGCACATCTACGTGACTTGTAATCAACCCACACGCGGACTCCCTCGGGGCAACAGATGGACGGACAAGAATCGACAGCGTGCGAATACTCTCCTCGTAAAGCGCATAGCCATGATAGCGGCCGCCATGCTCTCCGAATTCCTCCCCGTGATCCGACAGGAACCAGAATATCGTATTGTCAAAATATCCCCATTCAATCATCGTCAGCAGGAACTCGCCGATGGATTGATCGCTCAATGTGATTTCGGAACAGTACCGGTCGTGTTCGGGATCGCCGGTCATGCCTCTATACAGATGATCGAAATAGTCGGTCGGCCGGTAAGGAGCATGGAGCCGGATCAAATGAACATACAGAAAGAACGGCGAAGTTGTGGATGAAAGCCAACGGTTCGATTCCATAATGACATCCGGGTCCCATAAAGGTCCTTTATAGATATCAAAGCCACGGTCGAAGCCGAATTGCGCGGATATCTGTGCGTTGGAGTGGAATGCAGCTGTCCGGTAGCCTTCCTCGCGAAAACACTCTGCAATAGTTTTCACTCCCGGAAAGAGGGAGGCAGCGGCGGTTGTGTGTCGAATTGCGCCATGAGCGCGCGGGTAAAGACCGGTGAATATCGAGCCGACAGCGGGCCGCGAAGAAGAGGAAGTCGAATGCCAGTTCGTAAACTCGGTCCCCAACAAGCGCATGTTCTGCAGGTGTGGCGCGAGGATATCCGGGTATTTCTCGCCGGGGAGATGATCCGGGCGCATGGCATCGACAAGGACAATCGCGACGTTCGGCTTTCGCGGTGACGGTTGTGCGCCATTGATTCTGACCGCAAGGAATCGTGGGCGGCAATTCTCCAAATCCGTTTCTGTAAGGTCCAGTGGGCCTCTGTATGAAAGCCGCACTCCAAGAACGTCGCCTTCCGTGCAGGAGATCGGCTCTGAGGAATCCAATGGTATCGTCTGATCCGAGCGTTCAATGAACCAACTGCATTTCCATTGGTGGAATTGCAGTGTGTTAATCATAATCGTAACGGATTCGTGATTTTGCGTCCTGATCGGATGGGCGCGATAAACAAAACACAATCTATTCTGTTCGTCGGGAACAACCTGGCCACGGTAAAGCAGGGGCAGAACTCTGGATGATGCGGTTGTTTCCGTGCGACAGGAAAGACAGGCGGTTAAAAACAACGCTCCCAGTAACAGTGAAAGGAAACGGCTCCCTGGGATGAGGCGAGACATGTTATGAAATCTATTTCTTTCGTTCCGGCCAGAGGATACTCATCATGGTTTCCATGCGGTTTTTCGCCAAGTGATGGGCCAAAACCTTTTTCTGCCCGCGACGCGCGATCTCTTCCCGTTCATCGGGATGTTCGGGGTAATAAGCAACCAGTTCCGCTAATTCCTCTTTTGTCTTGAACCAGCGGAGTTCGACGCCATCCTGGAAATACTCCTCCAGCGAAGGACGGTACTCGGTAATCAGAAATCCCCCGCAGGCGAGAACATCAAATACACGCGGATTGGGGGAGTCGATACACTGAACATGAAAGATGTTAATGTTAATGTTCGTATCATAGTACAGTTGCGGCAGATCGCGATGGTAATCGGGAGCGTGCCCGGCGTAGCAGGGCGCAAGATCTTTCGCGTATTCGGGCGACGCCCATTCCGGTGCGCCATAAGTCTTCAGTTCCATATCTTTGACGGCTTGCAGGAAACGGAGCCGCCGGAGATAGGTGGCGCGTTCTTCCAGGTAAAGAACCGGGAAACCGGAATAGGGTAGCCGTTCGATTGCAGGTGAGTTCTTGTAGCGGTACGCAAGTGTTTTCGATGGATCGGCGAGATAGTCCTCCACGATATCATCAAGAATTGTCACATATTCGTGGTCGCGTTCGAGCCAGAAACGGCGGACGGGGAGGAAGCGGTGCGCCGCAAGAGCGCCGACAAATCCGACCTCCGGTCCCTGTCGCGGCGGGGGATTGTTATCCAGGCGGACTTTCGGAAGCAGCCCGGCGGCGTTGTGCAGCGTATGAACGGAATGGGCGCCCATCTCGCGCAAGAGAGGCAGGTAACTTTTATCGAAGCTGAATACGATATCGGTAGCCTCCAATTCCTCGATAGAGACCTTGACCCGTTCGGGATTGTCCAGGTACCAGATAGCCTTTGTAATCGGAAGATCGTCCAGAAATCGTTTCCCAAGGGGGGACAGGGAGTTCCGATTCATCCACAGGAGAATATCCGGGTGATGTTCAGCGGTGTAGACGAGCCAGAGCCAGGGATTGACAAAATGCAGCATCCGCATGTTGCCCGTGTACATGTCGGAGCGGAAACCCATTTCTCGAAGGCTTTCGATCATGTTTTTGGCGAGATAATCATGTTCCGGTTCGACAAAGAGGACTTTGAGGGGAGGGTCCGGCGTTTCGTTTCGGATGCTTTCTCTGCGTTTCACGTAATAATGTTTCAGTTCATGGAGAAATCCCTGGGTCTGGACGCGGACTTCGTTTGCGAGTTGTCCCATCCGTTCCCGCAGGGCGGAAAAGACCTGCCGGTCGGTCTGGCTCATGTTGCATCCGGGGATGAGTGTCAGAACGGGGAGCATCCCGATCGGGTTCGTTACAAAGAATTGCATAATGGACTGCGCGGATTCCTCGCTGTGCAGGAGAATCACACGGTCGGAGCGAAGGATGTCGGTCCAGTCCAGGAGCCAGAAAGAGGATGCAAGAACCTCCCAGCGATCCTCGGTAATCAGTAGCCGTTGGGCGCGTCTACCGGAGCGCAACTGAGGATAAATTAACTGTGGCATGTACCCCAGGCCGCAGCGATAGATCACGATGAGTTCCGGTTCAATCAGGTCGACATTAAGAAGGTAGTTTTCGACCTGTGCCCAGGGATCCTGGGGACCGTGAATGGCATGTTCCGGATTTTCCTCGCGGTCCATACAGGTCCAGCCCCGGTCGGGATGCGGCGTAATCACAAACCGTTTGGAGGCTCCGTATTCGAAGGACTCCAGTTTGTTTGCCAGATCGGGGTAGACCTGGTGAAGGATGTTGAGGTTGGCGCGAAACAGTTGATGGTCCAATCGACTCTCCCTGTGCGACGGTTACGAGATGGTAGAGAAATTACTTTCTCAGCGCGGCGACGACTTTCTGAGCGGCTTCGGCCAGTTCATCGGCGACCTGGAACGGAAAATCGGCTGTTTGGAGAACCTGTCGGGCTTCCGCGGCATTGGTTCCCTGAAGACGAACGACAACAGGGACGTTGACCTGGACGGTTTTCATGGCCTCGATGATGCCGTTTGCCACACGGTCACAGCGGACGATGCCGCCGAATATGTTGACCAGGACAGCACGAACGTGGCGGTCCGACATGAGAATCCGAAACGCCGCGGCAACACGGTCGGCGCCGGCCGTTCCACCAACATCCAGGAAATTGGCGGGCATGGACCCGGCCAGTTGGATGAGGTCCATGGTCGCCATGGCGAGGCCCGCGCCATTGACCATGCAACCGACTTCACCGTCCAGTTTAATGTAGCTCAGGCCGTTTTTGGCCGCCTCGGTTTCAAGCGGATCCTCTTCGTTCAGGTCTCTCAGGTCGGCATATTCCGGGTGGCGATACAGAGCGTTATCGTCCAGGTTGATTTTTGCATCCAGCGCCAGAACCTCGCCGTTTTCTGTGATCACAAGCGGATTGATCTCCGCGAGCGAGGCATCGCAGGCAACAAAGGCCGTATACAGGTTGCGGACGAATTTTGCGCACGATTTCACCGTCGGTCCGTCGAGACCGAGACCGAAGGCGATTTGATTGGCCTGGAACGGCATCAATCCCACGGCGGGGTCGACGTAGACTTTCAAGATCGCATCCGGGTCCCGCGCGGCTACCTCCTCGATTTCCATTCCGCCCTGCGCAGAGGCCATCACAACGACCCGTGCTGTAGCCCGGTCGATTACCATGCCCAAATAAAGTTCGCGTTCAATTTCAAGACCCTCCTCAACAAGGAGCTGAAGGACTTTCTTACCTTCCGGGCCGGTCTGCTGGGTTACGAGGGTCCTACCGAGCATGTGTTCGGCGATTTGTCGCGCTTCCTCCGGACTTTTGGCGAGTCTCACGCCGCCGGCTTTGCCGCGACCTCCGGCATGGATTTGGGCTTTGATTACCGTAACCTTTGTGCCCAACTCCCGTGCAATCCTTTCGGCCTCCCCGGCGGTTTTTGCGACCTGCCCACGGGGAACCGGCACGCCATATCGTTTCAGGACTTCCTTGCCCTGGTATTCATGGATTTTCATACAAACCTGATTTCCTTCCCCGTTGAGATACAATTAAGATAGACTTGACGGCGCGCAAAGTGAACCCTTGGCGCTTGACAGGATCCTCTCGGATGATACGGTTTGAGAATTCGGGTGGGCGGGGTGGACAGAAAGGAAAGTCCGCTACGGGGTATCAGGATAATAATGGTTGTAATTCGAGCGGTTTTGACAGTTGCGATTTTTCTTTTGTTTTTACATACTTCGGGAGCCGGTTCCCTGCCCGCATTGCTTTCAGAGAACATCCGAATTGCGGAAGCGACCTCGGAAGGAATGGCGTTGTCCTGGGAGTTTCCACCGAGCTCCATGGAGCAGTCGGAGCGGGTTTTGATTTCTGTGCCGCATGGAGCTGTCGGAGAGCCGGAGGTTGTCGCATACGGTGTGGAAGCGACAACAAGCGTTATTTCCGCGCCGAAGGTTTCGATTCGAACGATGGGACTGATGGGAGATTGTCGGGTAGCCTCTCTGAATGTCCCTGTGTATGGATACAGCGCGACGGCTCAGGAGAGAATCCGATATGTGACCGGCACGGTGCGGGTTTCCTGGGAACCCGGCGAGACAATCTCTCCGAAACAGGAAGACCCGATGGAGCAAATCCTGCAAACCTGCCTGTTGAATCCGGACATGCGGTTTGCATTACCTGGCGAGAGTGAAACGGAGATGCCGGTTCCCGAATACCGGCGTGTGCCCTCGATTCGCTTGAGTTTTGTAGAAGAGGGACCGGCTCGTGTGGGAAGCGATCTTTGGACCAGCCTTCTCTCTCCCGGCACAAAGTCAACGGATATCGCTCTTTTCAGTGAAGGGAGATTGATCCCGTGCATGATATGGAGCAAGGCGGGGGAACCGAAGTATGAGGGAACTTTGGATCAAGGGGATGAAATCCTGTTTTGGGCCAAGAAATCCACATCGCCTTATTCGCGCGAGTCGGTCTATTGGCTGTGTGGATTGCAGGGCGAGACGATTCATGGAGAGCCGGAGATACGCTCCAGCTCTCCACCGTTGGACAGCATTCGAACGATTTGCCGTCTGGAGGAGGATCTGGACCATTTCCCCGAAGGCAAGCAGAATGAGGCCCAAGCGGATTATTGGATCTGGAAAAAACTTCCCGATGAATCGGCCGCGATGGCGTGCCCCGACTTTGCGGGATTGGTCTCCGATGTGACTGTTTCGGCGCGACTGTTACAGAAACGGCATTTCTACAAGAACTCCGACGGGGGGTTTTCGTTCCTGATAAACGGGGCCTCGCTGGAGACAATTATCGAACAGGGAACCGCGCCGTTTCTTACGGCGGCAGCGCGAATTGCATCGGCTTCCCTTTTGGCGGGAACCAATCTGCTCGAAATTCGAACTGCGCCGCCCGATGAGAAGGAATATGCCATTTACCTGGATCGAATCGAATTCAAATTCGAGCGTCAGGCTTTTTATGCGGGAGACCCGGTTCGGTTCCAGCCGGAACAGGGCCGATACCGAATCCAGTCCAAAGCATTATCGGATGCGATGTTGTGGCACATACCGGAGAACGGAATCGTGCGGAGCAGCCGATATCTGAAACCCGGCGCGGCCATAGTCACAGACGCATCGGCGAACGAGGAATTGGTCATCTTCGATCCGGCCCGTGTATCCCCGGTAAAGACCTGCGAATTCATGCCCGCCGTGTTGCCGGAGAACCATCCGCTGGTTCCGAAGGGACCTGTGGATGTCATCATTGTGACGCCCCGGAGGTTCAGTCGGAATCTGCTCCCACTTTGCGCGGATTATCGGGCAAGGGGATTCGAACCGCACATTGCAACGCTTGAGGAGATCGAGGCTATTTTTGGCGACGGGCGCATGTCGCCGCACAATATCAAGAAATACCTCACTTGGGTTTACCGTCGGACTCCCGATCATCGGCCCGGCTACGTTCTCCTGGTCGGGGATGCAACCTGGGACCATTGGGGACGATACAAGAATGGGATTGCGAATTTCCTTCCGGCCTATCGCGGAGAGGAAGATTACCCGGACGAGAACTGGTTTGGTTGCCTGACACCGGACGATACGCTGCCGGAGATGCTTGTTGCGCGATACCCGATCCGCTCGGCGACAGACCTGGAGGTCATGATCGACCGGAACGTCCATTATCCTCGAACCGCCTCACAGGAATGGATGAACCGTGTACTGCTTCTGACCGATAACGACTTTGAAGATCGAATGGACGAAGTGTCTTTGACCTGGCTTCCGCCGGGGTATGAGGTGACGGAAATTCGCGTGGCCGACTACCCGTTCCGGGACAATTATTACCTGCCGGAAGACGTGCGGAGAGAATTGAAGTGCAAAACCAGCCCCGAAGCGACCAACGCAGTGATTGAGGCATTAAACCGGGGCGCGGTCCTGTGGGAGTTTTTTGGGCATGGCGCGCCGAATGTGATGACACAGGAGCGTGTATTTTTCGCGGGCGGGTCGAGATTCAGCGAGGCGAAGCGTCTGACGAACAAGAATATGCTTACAGTGTTCTGGGGTTTTACGTGCCAGACCGGGACATTCGATTATGCACAGGAGAAATGGAATATCTCCATTGCGGAAGACCTGCTGACCCGACCGACAGGCGGGGCGATCAGCGTTCTGGCGGCGACCGGCAGAGGATATCCGGTGGACCATTCGACTCTGGCGCGGGGGATGCACGATGCGGTGTTCCATCGCGGGATAAGGAACCTTTGCAAGGCTTATGTCGCCTCGTGCCTGATTGCGCTGGCCGAAAGGCCCTCATTCGAGCCGCAAAAGCAATTCTGCATTCTGGGAGATCCGTTGTTCGAACTGCCTATTCCCCAAAAGTGGCCGAAGGATGTTTCATTGGATGCAACTGTGGATTCCGGCGGGTTCCTCAAATACCGGGTTGAGCCGCCGGTCCCGGATGCCACGGCGAATCTGTGGCTTCGGGACAGCGTGTTTCGGCCTTTGTGGGAAAACACTGTTACTCCAAAAGACTGGCCGGCAGAAGGAACACTATCTCTGGGGCAATTGTGCGGCCCATACTGGAACGAGGAACGTCATTTTTCATTCGGGGCGACTGCATTTTTGGCAGAAGGGATAATCCACGGTGGAACGGTGATGGTTATGCCGAAGCCTGTTACGCCGCGAGTCGGATCAGGGACACCGAATCTAACGATTCTGGAAAACGAAATTGTTTATCGGCCGCCGCGTCCCGAGAATGGAATGACGGTGTATTTCGATATACCGGTGTTGAATAACGGGGATGCGAGCTCGCGGGAGACTATTCTCAACGCGAGCCTGGAAGGGGTTGCAGGACTTGCCGGGGAGGTTCGGAATCTGGTCGGTCAAAGTGCGGCGGTTGTTCCGGCGCTGGTTCCCGGGGCAAGCCGTGTGGTGACACTTCGCTGGGATCCCGTTGATAATTCGGGGAAGAACGTCCTGATATTCCAGTGCGATCCGTTCGGCAGTGTAGTGGAATCGCACGAAGAGGATAACTCCGCCCGGCTGGAAATCAATGTGGTGAAGAAAGTCGATCTGGCGGTGGAGGAAAAGGATATCCAGGTCCGGCACGACGCGGAGCGGGGGCAGTATATCATCGATTTTACTGTTCATAATATCGGGGACACAGATGCGAAGGATGCGGTGATTCAGATTACCGTGGGATTTGATGACGGATCACCGAAGCAGTCGATTACTTTGGACATCTGGTCCATTCCGGCGGGGGGACAGAGGTCGGCGCACCGGGTTCGAGTGACGGACCGTGCCGCCTGGTTTGAAGTGGCCGCCGATCCCGACGAGGTCATCGACGAAGAGACGTTCAAGAACAACCGCGCCCGCATACCGCTCAAGGCAAATCAATGAACCCATCCAATCCCCTTCCCGGCCCATCAAACCGTCATGCGCTGATTGCCTGGGGGATTCTTCTGGTTGTGCTGTTCCCGATTTTTCTTTATTTGGCCGATCATCCCGACTGGTTTCTCGCAACAGAAAGGAATCAACCCAGCCTGGGGATGGTCCGAGGCAGCGACCTGGAACAGCAGGGGCGATACGAGGACGCTTTGGGAGCCTATCACGATGCCCTTACGTTTTACCGGGAACAGATGGAGAAGACGAATTCCGCCCGGCATCGGGCGGCAGTGGCAACAGTACATCACAAGATGGGACTCCTTTTTTTAAAGCGGAACGAGTCGGGGGACCTTGAGAGAGCCAGAGAGCAATTTAAACAAGCGGTGGAGCTGGATGCCGGGGTTGGACAGGGAGAGGGACAGTTTCTGCTGGGAGATCTGGATCGGGATCAGAATCCCGAATCTGCGCTGCAATGGTATGCGGGTGTGATTGCCTGCGTATCAAATCAACCGGCAATCCGGGCATGTAAAAACCGGGCAGAAATTCTTACGAGACTGGAACGGTGGGATGAAGCCTACCCGGCCTGGTGTACCGCGCTTACATTTCACCCCTGGGAGCCGGACGAGGAGACCGCCAAAACCATTGTGCAAATTGCCGGAAGTATCCACTGTACAACCGGAACGGTTCTCGGCAGATCATACCTTCGTCTTGCAGACCGACCGAAAGCGATTGCGGCCCTGCAACCGCAGGCCGAGGAGGATCCGGTGGCGGCCTGGGCGCTGGCGGACATAACGGGGACACAGCCTCCGGTCACCGACGGGATACTTTTCAACCCCGCCAAGGCTTTTGTGGCTTCCGCGGGAATCGAGTCGGTGTCATTCACCTGGCCTGCCGGGTGTATGATGGAGTTTGTGGCGGGAACACAACTGGAAGGTCGGCGGTCGGCGCTGACTCTTCAACCGGACAGCCTTCACACAGAGAAGATGGAACTGTCCATCTTTCTGAACGGCACACCCGGTGGAACAATTGAGGTCAATATGGGCAGCCCCTCGGACTATGAAACCCAGGGCATTTTGCGGGCGGGCCGGAACGTGGTGGAGATCCGGTGTTCCCATGCCTGGTTTGAGCCGGAGGATCTGCCGGTTATTACGGTTTTGGGAGTGAAGGGGAATTAAAAGAAAAGAGAATAGAAGGGGGGTAGGCAGGGTGGACAAAACGGACAGAATGGATGGGGGAGATGTCGACATAAATCGGGTGCGGCTGGTGGCGATTGCCGGGCCGACTGCGTTGGGCAAAAGCGAGATTGCGGTGCAGTTGGCGGAATGTTTCGGTGGGGAGATACTGAACATTGATTCCATGCAGGTTTATCGGGGTTTGGATGTGGGGACCGGCAAGCCCGGGCCGGAATTGCGTGCGCGTATCCCCCATCATTTATTGGACTTAGCGGAGCCGTGGGAGGAGTTCAACGCCTCGCGGTTTGCCTTCGTGGGCGAGCCGGCATTGCGGGACATTCTCGCGTGGGGACGACTGCCCATTCTTTGCGGCGGAACAGGCCTGTATTTTCGCGCCCTGCTGGCGGGTTTTTTTGATGCGCCGGCGCCTCCGAAAGAGATTCGCGAGACTCTGGAGCGACAGTACCAAACGGAGGGTCCGGCTCCGCTCCGCGAACGCCTGGAGGCCATCGATCCGGAATGGGCAAGGCGGATTCTGCCCCAGGATGCCCGGCGCACAATTCGGGCCTTGGAGGTCTATGAAACCACCGGCCGGAAGCCCAGCGACCTCCGAAAAGGGCAAGAAACGAAACCATGGTTGGAACGGACATTGATGCTCGGTATTCAGGCTCCGTGGCCGGTGATCGACCAAAGAATTGAGGAACGGGTGGAGCGGATGATCCGGGATGGTCTTTTGCAAGAGGCCCAATGGCTTCTCGGAATGGGCGGGGGCAGCCGCACGGTGCGTCAGGCCATAGGATACAAGGAAGTTTTCCCCTATTTACAGGGGGAAATTACCCTGGATCAGGCCAAAACCGACCTGGCGAGAGCGACAAAGCGGTTTGCGCGTCGCCAGATGACCTGGTTTCGGCATCAGACTGACGCTATGTGGCTTGAAAACATTGACTTGGAGAATATGAAAAAAAAGATACGGGAGTTCCTTGCTTTTGAAGATTAAATGTGATACAAAAAGTATCAGATGTTTTTGATTGCTTGATTGTGGTCTGTTTTTATCATGGCAGAGGGTGCGGGAATCTACCAAGTGAGGTGGGATGTGGTTCAAAAAGGTACGATGAATATCCAAGATAGCTTCCTGAACCAGGCACGACGAGAACGGATGAACTTGATCATCCATCTGTTGGATGGTTCGGACCTGCATGGCAAGATCTCGGCGTTCGACAATTTTACGTTGATCCTTCAGAACGACGAGCGGGACGAACAGTATTTGATTTACAAGCACGCCGTAGCGACGGTAAGCCCCGGTGCGAAACAGAAAGTTCGCTGGAATCAGGTTGGGACGAAGCCCCCACGACCGGGGGAATAAGTCCGCGTTGTCCAGGTAAGAACACAGACGGGGATAGTCCGGGGCGGCTATCCCCGTTTTTGTATTGCAGGCGCCGATTGCCAGGAGGTGTATGTCTCTTTCGGAATTGCCACAATCCTCAGCACGGACAGAACGCGCGCTGCTGGTCGGCGTGTACCCCCCTCATGTCCCACCGGAGCGGTCCGATCAGCAAATTGCTGAACTGACAAAACTGGCCGAGACTGCCGGGGCGGAGATTGAGTGTTTCACACGGCAGCACATTCGCGATATTCATCCGGCCACATACATCGGGCGGGGCAAGGTGGATGAGCTGCGTTCCCTGGTCGGCGAGAACGACTTGGACCTGGTGGTATTCAGCCGGGACCTGTCTCCGGTCCAGCAGAGGAACCTGGAGGATCGCCTGGGGATCCGCGTGATCGACCGGACAGAGTTGATTTTGGATATTTTCGCGCAGCACGCCCAGACTCGCGACGGTAAAATCCAGGTAGAATTGGCGCAGCTGAGGTATCTGCGGCCCCGCCTGACTGGAGGCCGTCGGGATTTGTCCCGACTGGGCGGTGGGATCGGGACACGCGGACCGGGCGAAACGCAGTTGGAGGTTGACCGGCGGCGGATCAACAAGCGCATTGAACACCTTGCGAAAGACCTCCGCGCCATTGAACGCACAAATCGAATCCAGCGGAGAGCCAGACACCGTCGGGGCGTGGCAACGGCCGTACTCGTCGGGTACACAAATGCGGGGAAATCCACCCTGTTGAACCGGCTGACCTCCGCCGATGTAGTGGCCCGTGACCAGCTGTTTTCCACACTCGACACAACGACGCGCAAATTGTACCTCGGCGAACGAAAAATGCTTCTTCTTTCGGATACGGTGGGGTTCATCACCGACCTGCCGGAGCCGTTGCTGGCCGCATTCCGGGCCACGCTTGAGGTTGTGGAAGAAGCGGACCTGATTCTTCATGTCGTAGACGCGAGTTCCCCACATATCGATTTGGAAATGGAGGCGGTGGCCGGATTGATGCGGGAGCTGGGCGGAGACAAGAAACCGACTGTTACGATTTTCAACAAGTGGGATTGTGTGAAATCCAAGCAGGCGGTATATGCCGCCATGGAGTGGCTGGAGCCGTCGCCATCGCTGGTTTTATCCGCTACGCAGGACAGGACACTTCAACCGTTGATCGACCTGCTGGAAAGTTTGTTTGAGATTTACTCGCCTCAAGGGCAATGGGAGATAGCGAGGCTTGTGGCGGGAGGTGTATAAGCGAAACGACCTCACCCCCCGGCTTCCTTTCCAAGGATGGAGAGAGGCAGAAGAGAAGGTTGATAGGGAAAGCGACGGGAAAGGAATTATTTGCGAACCGATTGGGAAAAACTCGCCCCTGAATCTTGATTATCCTTGATTATCACTCTCTGGCGGTTGCAAGTCATTTGATTCCGTGCTATATTTCGTACAAATCAATGGGGCTACCCCCCGAAACTTCACAGTTCAAAGGAGAGCAGAGAATGAAAAAACGGTTCTGTCTGTGGACAGTGGGACTGACGATTCTGTTGGTTCCCCTGGCGACGGTTGTGCAATCCGCCAGTTCTCCGGAAGAGGCCGGGATTACCGCGGTAACCGGCGATTTGACACCCTGGCGCGCGTACGGCGCAGACATGGCGAATTACGACAATATCTGGGTTATTGCATTGAAGAACGGCAGTATTGTGGCCTTTAAATTGGCTATGGATATGGAGCAACCCGGGTGGCTCGGCGGAAGTGAGTTTCTGATTTTTGGGCCGGATGGGTCGCAACTTACCCCTCTGCCGATCAGCGGCAGTTACGATTCCACGGGCGCCCCGATCCCGGTATGCGATTATCCATCATTGGGTGGAGCGTGGGGTGCGTTCACTCACGGCGCAGCGGCGGATCGCACGAACGGGAACGGTTTTGTCGTTCATAACCAAGGCCAATATGCCGCCACTCTGGGATGGGAATTCGCGGATGAGCTCGGGGATGAGGCGTTTACCCTCGTGCAACTGTTCAACAATGACGGCACTCCCAGAGGGACCAGCATCAACGCCTTCGGCACTCTGACCGCTGAGGAGGGAGGTTACCGGGATATCGGTGCGGTCATTCTCAGCAATGGGGATATCGTGGCTATTGGGGAAGACCGTCAGCAGAGCGACGATGCGAAAGACGCGGCAGGTCTTGTCGGCGGTGAGGCGGTTGTTGCGGTGATCCTCGGGCCGGATGGAACGCAAAAAAAGGCCCCATTCCTGGTACACACCGATGAAAACGGTCAATACATCGGGACCGGCAACAGCAGTGTTGTTTACCAAAATATCGTGGCGTTTGACGGCGGGTTTATGATCGATCACGGGCTTGGAATGCGCTGGTACAACAATGACGGCACGCCGCGAACACCGTCCATGCCGGATCATGAGTCGCTCGCTGGGGTGGAACTTGTGGAAGGATTTGCTTTTACTTTTGGCACTGATTCGGGGGGGCGCGGCGACAGCAGCATGATCGCCAGCAATGGGAAAGATCTGGTGGTAAAGAGCGTGAAGGTGGAATCCGGCAATGACGCGATTGGAGCATTGATTTATTACAATGTAGATGGCTCCGTTCGGAACTGGGTGCGTTTCGATGAGTCGGATTTGGTGAATTACTACGGCTTGGTCGATCGAACATCTGTCGATATGGATGAAAACGGTAATGTGTTTGTGGTGTGGCAAGACGGCCGGTTCGGCGAAGCTGAAGGCGAGCTGCAGATCTTCGGACGGTTCTTCGACAAAAACGGGAATCCCCATGGTGGCGAGTTCCCGGTATTCAAGAATTACCGAACGGAACCCTCGGTGGTCGACTATGGTCCGTACGGCCAGGTCCCCGCGGGGGATATTCATCAGCCGCGCTGTGCGATCAATTCGCAGGTTGCGGCTGTGATGGACGGCACAACCATCGTGCCCGGGGTCCCCGACCTGATGAAACAGTTGGCGAAAGCGTTCGGTCTGCCGTTGAATGACCCGGTGCTTCGCATTTTCGAGAACCCATTGAAACCGGTGGATATTCAGGATTGGTCGATTTATTGATTTGAGGGATTGGTAAGCAGAAGAGAAGCCCGTTCGTAATTGGGATTACCGGCCCGGCGAACGGGCTTTTTCCTTCTCCTTTTTCATAGACTTGAACGGGTGTGGTGTTTTCAAACGTGTGAATGCTTTGTAAATTGCAGAAAAATGGGGATATCGCGCCTGGTGTATAGCCGGGCGCGATATCTTTGTGTGAAGACGGTCCACTGCGTCCACGCGGTCTACAATGTCCGCCGACAGCAGGAAATTCAGGCAATCGGCATGTTTCGTTGGCTTTCTCCACAAACCAGCATATCGCAGGAATCGCATGAAAAGGGTCTTCGGATGATCCTGTGGGATGGGGTTTTCTCCAATATGATGGGGAGCCTCACAGGCGGAGCATTTCTGATTGCTTATGCCCTGCTTCTTGGAGCCTCCAACACAGTCGTGGGCTTGATCTCGGCGGTGGGTCCTTTGACGCAGATTCTTCAGATCCCGTCGATTTTCCTGGTGGAGAAGACGCGGCGGCGTAAAGCGCTTTCGGTCACAGCGTCTTTCTGGGGACGTTTGTTCTGGCTGGTGATCATTGTTTTGCCGTTTTTCTCGGAGGGGCCGCACCGGCTGGAAATTTTTCTGATCGCTCTTTTCGGCTATTTTTCGCTGAATGCGATCAGCACGTGTGCTTTCAATTCCTGGATTCGGGACCTGATTCCCGATGAGGTGATGGGACGATTCTGGGCGGACCGGATGGCTTGGGCGACCGGAATCGCGATGGTGATGGGATTGCTGGCCGCGTTTGGGATTGATTTCTATAAAGCGCGATATGCCAATGATCTATATGTTTACAGCATGGTTTTTTCGGTCGGCATGTTGTCCGGAATGATCGGTGTGGTTTGCCTGGCGCGTATCCCGGAACCCAGGATGGAGATTCTGCCCGGGCGGAGTCTTATCTCCATCCTGATGGAGCCGATTCGAGATACAAATTATCGAATGCTGTTGTTTTTTCTGGCGGCGTGGCAGTTCGCGGCCAACCTGTCTGCGCCTTTCTTTGCGGTGTACATGCTTCAGCGGTTGAATCTCAGCATGAGTGTCGTGTTGTTGCTGTCCACACTGAGCCAGATTGTGAACGTGCTGTTTCTGCGGATTTGGGGTCGGCTGGCGGACGCATACTCCAATAAGTCGGTTCTTGCGATTTGCGGGCCGATGTTTATGCTCAGTGTGATTCTCTGGCCGTTTACGACAGCGCCGGGGTCCGATCGGTTCGCGCTGCTTTTATTGATTGTGATTCATACCTTGGCTGGAGTTTCGACAGCCGGGGTGACGCTGTGTTCGAGGGGGATTGCGCTGAAAAGCGCCCCGCGTGGCCGGGCAACCGCCTACCTGGCGACGAATGCCCTCGTATCGGGATGCGCGGCAACCGTGGCTCCTCTGCTTGCAGGGATGGCGGCAGATGGCCTGGCCACACAGGAATTCAAGATTACCCTCCATTGGATATCCGATCTCATGGCCCATCACGAGATACAGTGGACCCCGATTCAATTGCGTGGGTTGGACTTTCTCTTTGTCTTCTCGTTCATATTCGGACTTTACGCGGTCCGGCGATTGATCCTGATTAAGGAGGTCGGGGAGGTCAAGGAGGACGTGGTTCTGGTCCGGTTGTCCACGGAAATTCGGAATGTGATGCGGCATGTTTCCAATATTCCTGGGTTACGCCATTTCACCTATTTCCCTTACGCTATTCTGAAGGGAATCCGAAACAAGAAACAGCGTTGAGAATGACTTGATAAGTCTAGTGAATTCAACCCACTCTGTATTTCCCCCATCATGGGGGAGAGGCTCTTGAGTTAATTCCCAAATTCTGAGAGAGTTTCCCTTGATTCGCTTGCCGAGCCTGACGACATTGATTCTCACGGGAGATCTTTATGAGCCGAAAGTCCAGAAGACGGCACATCCGAAAAAGGCTGGTCGGGAAGAATTTCCTGCCCGGATCGGTTCCGGGCATATTGACGGCGGATTTCGAGTCTCCCCGACCTGCAATCCGGGTCCTGGCATACGGCCCGGACGCCTGGATTGAGGAGGATGTTTCCTCTGTAGGCAGTCTCTCTGAGTATCTTCGGAAATGGCCGGTAACCTGGATTCAAGTAACAGGATTGGGCGATGCGCAAGTCATTCAGCAAATCGGCATTCTGTTCAACCTGCACAGACTGGCCCTGGAGGATGTGGTCAGCAACAATCAGCGCGGCAAATTCGAACCGTACGAAGATCACCTTTTTCTTGTCGGCCATATCCCCAGAGACGAGGAACCTTTTGAGACCGAGCAACTGAGTATTTTCATCGGAAAGAACTATGTGCTGACCTTTCAGGAGCGAAGCGGAGATGGGGTGGGAGTGATCCGGGACCGTATTCGGGGAAAACGAGGGCGCATACGGAACATGGGGGCCGATTACCTGGGATATGCTTTGCTGGACTCCATAATCGATCATTACCTCCCGATTCTGGAGACCCTCGATATGCGTTTGGAGGAGCTGGAAGATGAAATTTTCGATCAACCGACCGATGAGGGCAGATCCAGAATTCACGACCTGAAACGCGAACTCCGAACCCTGCGCAAAGCCGTCTGGCCCCTGCCGGACGTTGTGGACATGCTGATGAAGGACGATTTTCCTTCGCTCACGGAAACTACGCGGGTTTATCTTCGGGATTGTCATGACCACGCCCTTCATATCACGGAACTGATCGAGATTTTTGAGGACCAGGCTTCGGATTTGATGGACCTTTATCTGTCCTCGGTGAGCGCCCGGATGAACGACGTGATGAAAGTGCTGACAGTGATTGCCACCATTTTCATTCCGCTCACGTTTATCGCAGGGATTTACGGGATGAATTTCAATACGGAGGTCTCTCCCTGGAATATGCCCGAATTGAGTTGGTATTGGGGATATCCGTTCGCACTTGGATTGATGGTTGTGGTGACCGGTATATTGGTGCTGTTTTTCAAACGCAAAAGGTGGTTGTGATTGTTCAGCGATTCCGCGACATGGATATTTTTGATGCTCTAACCGTTGGCGCCATATTGAGTCAGGTGGGAATCTCGAAGTGAAAGCAGATTCGCATTCGAGATTTCCTTTTGCATTCGCAGGGGGGCAGATTATGCCTGGCCGTGCCAAACTGACAAAGGCGGAACGGGAACGGCGTTCCCGCCTGGCCCAACTGGTGCATTCCCACGGCCTGTCCTTTGCACCGACAATCCCTTCCATTTTCCACTATTTACCCACCCAAATCTCCCCGTCGAATCTCCCCAGTATCCCCTCCAACCCGTAAACCCAGCAATTCCTTCACCCAACCCCTCCTTCCAGCAACTTGTTGCGGAATCGCTGAAAAAGGGGTGATTTCCTTGGCATTCCCCTTCGGCTGTGGCATAGTTGCAGGATGTGTGGATACTTGATGACCCACCGTGAAGGAGATTGAATGAATGGACACACGTAAGATTTTGCTCAGTGAGAAGGATATCCCCCAGGAGTGGTACAATATCATTCCCGACCTTCCGAGGCCGTTGGATCCGCCGCTTCATCCGGAGACCTATCAACCGATCACGCCGGACCAGCTCGCTGCCATCTTCCCGATGGAACTGATCCGGCAGGAGGTTTCTCAGGAGCGCTGGATACCTATTCCGGACGATGTCCGGCGGATCTATCAAGTGTGGCGGCCAACGCCGCTGATTCGCGCAACCGCCCTGGAGAAAGCCCTGAAGACCCCTGCACGAATCTACTACAAGAACGAAGGGGTCAGCCCACCGGGAAGCCACAAACCCAATACCGCCGTCCCGCAGGCCTATTACAACAAACAAGAGGGCATTTCCCGCCTGGCCACAGAAACCGGTGCGGGGCAATGGGGGAGCGCGCTTGCCTTTGCCGCGTGCATGTTCGGGTTGAAATGCACCGTGTACATGGTCAAGGTCAGTTATCAACAGAAACCTTACCGCAAATCGTTTATGCAATCGTTCGGAGCCGAGGTTTTCGCCAGCCCGACGGATCTCACCGATTCCGGGCGGGCCATCCTCGCCGAGGACCCCGACTGCCCCGGCTCTCTGGGCATCGCCATCAGCGAAGCTGTCGAGGACGCGGTGAAGCACGACGACACCCGGTACTCCCTTGGCAGCGTTCTGAACCACGTCCTGCTCCACCAGACCGTTGTCGGCCTGGAAACCGAAAAGCAGCTCGCGCTGGTCGATGAAAAGCCGGATATTCTGATCGGTTGTGTCGGTGGCGGCAGCAACTTCGCCGGATTTGCGTATCCGTTTATGAAAAGAAAGATGCGGGGTAACGATCTGCGTGTCATCGCCGTGGAGCCTACTGCCTGTCCGACATTAACCAGGGGCCGTTATGCTTACGATTACGGCGATACCGCCCATCTCACTCCGGTGCTGAAACAGTATACATTGGGTCACACCTTCGTGCCGCCGGGAATCCACGCGGGCGGATTGCGCTATCATGGCGCTGCCCAAAGCCTGTGCCTCCTGGTACACGAAAAACTGATCGAGGCTGTCGCAGTCTACCAGACAAAGGTCTTCGATGCGGCCATTCAATTCACCCGCACCGAAGGGTTTCTTCCGGCCCCGGAGACCTCTCATGCCATCGCGGTTGCCATCGAAGAAGCCTTGCGGGCCAAGGAGGAAGGCAAAGAGAAGGTCATTGTCTTCAATTGCTCCGGCCACGGCTATTTCGACTTGGGCGCGTATGATCGCTACTTCGCCGGGGAACTGATGGACTATGATTTCCCGGAAGAGAAGCTCCAGGAAGCCTTGGCAAAACTGCCGAAAGTGTGATCGGCCATACAGGATTGATCTCTTGAAGGAAAACGGGAGACCGCTCGGTCTCCCGTTTTTTTATGCGTGGGTTGCTATTCTGCACATTATTCTGTACACTATAGTTTACATTTCTGTACCGCGTTGACTCATGGGAAAAGCTTACCGAAGGGGTAAGTGAACGGGTGTTTAACGGAAGGAGGCCGTAGGCCGACTGGAGTTAAACACCCGTTCAGAGCAAATCGCTGACCCATATTTCGTTTCCTCACGAAGATTGAAAATCATTTTGAGTTTCCGTTCAATGGCTTCCCGAAGCTGGAACGGATTCAGGGAACGCAGGGTGTCCCGAAGACGCTGTTTGGCCTCACAGGTCACATCCGGACACTCCAGCAGACGTTCGGCGGGTGTCTGTGGTTTCCCGTACCGGCGCCGTATTTTGGAGTGGATCCGTTCCTTGCTTTCGAGTTTCAAGGTGGGACAAAAGAAATTCTGGAATTGGCTCCACTCGTGGGCGTAGAGACCGTTGATCGGTTCCACTAAATCCGGATTACTGAACCGATCATAGCCCAATAATTGGCGAACATGGGTCCAATTCTTTTGCTCGACGTGCGCACTGTCATTGGTATGATACGGACGACCGCGTGTAAACGAGACCGGGGAGTTCCGACCGGTCCAATACCGGAACAGATGATAATTCAGAAACTCGGAACCGTTGTCGCAATCAAACCCCAGAATCGGAAACACCAGGGAGGTTTCCATGTCCTGAATCTGAGTCAGAACGCCTCGCGCGCCCCGATTCCACGTCGCTCGATTCTCCGTCCACCCGCATATCTCTCTTAAATATTCTTTTCTCAACATGCCACTCATAATTTCCGACACCTCGTTTCTCGGTATCCTCAATTATGAGTCAACGATCCTCTTTTCTCTCTCCCTTCGGTAAGCTTTAATATGAGTCAATTGGTTCCTCTTCCTTGACCCTCGCCACACTCCTTCGGATAATGTTATGTATGATTCCCAAGACATCTGCGTTTTTCCCGGCAGTTTTCTTTGTGCTGCTCTTCTTCGTTTCGCACGCCCATGCCTGCCGATATACGGTTCGCGATGTCGGGTTTGTTCAGTTCCCGGGCGATTTGTACCATCTCTATTGCTTCGTCGGGGACCAAACTCCCCCGGCTCGAATCGAGGCGTTCGACAGGGCCGCGCTGGTTGCCCTGATGGACTCCAATATCCAGCCTGAGATTGTCCGCACGGACAGCGAGCCGGATCATCCCGCGCTCCGATATTTTCCCTCAGGGCAGAATCTCCAATCTCCCGCCTGTGTTCTTGTTGCGCCGGATGGAAGGTCCCTGTTGCTCCCCATTGCCGAAACATCGGACTCTTTAATGACATCCCTCGAGCAGGCCTGTGATTCTCCGGTCCGCCGGGACATCCTGGAGCATCTCGTGAAATCATACTGCGTTGTTCTTCTGATCGAGGGACAAGATGCGGAAGCGAATCAGCGGGCCTTGCAGCACATTCAACGTGCTATCGAGCGGATCACCGGATTGGCAGACCAATTGCCGAAACCTGTGGAGGTGAATCCTTACCTGGTTCGGATTTCTCCAAAATCATTTCCGAATGAGCAAGTGTTGTTGTGGGGTATGAATCTCGATGAGGAAGCATTAAACGATCCTCATGTCGTGGCGCTGTACGGAAGAGGGCGCAGGATGGGGCCGGTTTTGCACCGAGACGAGATTGTTGAAAGCCGCCTTTTTTCGTTGCTTGGGCTGGTTGGCGCATCGTGCGAATGCGGCCTGGACCGGAGCCTGATTATGGGGATGCCTGTGCCTCTCCGTTGGGATTCCACCATGCGATCGCAAGTGATCGAATCGGCCGGTTTTGATGCGGAGAACCCGATGGTGAAAATGGAGATCGGCCAGATACTGGCTTCCGGCCTGTCCGGGGAGACGGTGGGAATATCTTCCGAGAATCCGAACACGGATCCTCTGTTCGGATACAGCGAGCAGGTTGTGGAGTTCGGAGCCGAGTCTGCGCCGGTTGTCGAGCAGCCTGTTCCGTCGCGGGCAATCGATCCTCCATCTTCCGAGGAACGGAAACCTGACCTCTATACTCGAACAGTCCTCTGGACAATCGCCGGATTTGGGGTTGTTATTCTGGTGGGGATTGTGATCGCTGTTCGAAGAGGACTTGGATCAAAATGAAACAGATCAGTCACCCAGTTTATGGGTGATTTCAGGGAAAGGGTATCATGTCAACGCTACTGCTGATTCTCAAAGAAATCACTCACCGGGAATATAACTTTGTTCTCAGCCTGCTGGCAGTAGTTACTGCGGTGGCGGTGTATGTCGCCTTTTTCACGAGCGCGCAGGATTCTCAGCGCGAGACCACACGCCTGATGCGCGACATCGGCTATAACCTGCGCATCATTCCGAAAGAAACGGACATGATTAAGTTCTGGGAGACCGGATTTTCCGATTACACCATGCCGGAGGATTATGTCCTTCGGTTTGCTGAGAAGACACAGGACGAGATTCAGTATCGACATCTGCTGGCGACTCTTCAGCAAAAAGTCACCTGGCAGGGAATGGAGGTTCTCCTCACCGGTATTGCCGCAAAGGAAGTCGTACCGAAAGGGGTGGTGGAATCCTCCATGATTCCGTTTGCGGTGGAACCGGGCAAAGTGTATCTCGGATACGAACTGGTACAAAAAACGGGGGTGAAGAATGGCGATATGGTGGATCTTTTCGGTAAGCCGTTCCAGGTAGCCTCCTGTCTGCCGGAAACGGGCAGCGATGACGACATCCGAATCTACGGTCACCTGAAAGATATACAGAGTATTCTGAACCTCGATGGCCGGATCAATGAGATCCAAGCGCTGGAATGCCTGTGCAAGGAACCCGGTGATCCTCTGGATCGGTTACGATCTCAGCTGGAACAAGTGCTGCCGGAGGGCAAGGTGATCCAACTCAAAGCGATTTCCGATGCGCGTCGGGAGCAGCGGTTTATGCTTGAGCGGTTTTTCGCGCGGTTGTTGCCCCTTGTGTTGGTCGGCTGCGCAATCTGGATCGGCGCGTTGGCGTTCCTGAATGTGCGGGAACGCCGGTTTGAAATCGGGGTTTTGCGCGCGCTGGGATATGGTTCTTTCCGAATCGCTGCGCTGTTCCTGGGCAAGGCCATCATCATCGGGCTGATCGGAGCGGCCATCGGATTCTTTCTGGGGACCGCTTTTGCGATGAGTTTCGGGCCGCAAGTTTTCAAAGTAACCGCGAAGTCGATTCGTCCGATTTACTCACTGCTCACCTGGTCGCTGCTGGTTGCGCCGACATTTACGGCGCTGTCCAGTTTCATTCCGGCGGTTGTCGCGGTTACGGAGGATCCCGCTGTTACGCTGAGGGAGGAATAATCATGGTTCTTCTCGAAAATGTAAGTAAAACTTTCCGAGTGGGCCGAAACGAGGTCCGCGCCATTCACAATATCAATCTGCATGTTCGGCAAGGGGAATTTCTTGTTGTTCGCGGGCCGAGCGGAAGTGGCAAGAGCACGTTGCTGTTGACCATCGGTGGAATGATGCGTCCCACAACCGGACGAGTCACCGTGAACAACCAGGAAATCTCCGCAATGAATGAACTGGAACGGGCGCAGTTCCGGGCAAAGAATATCGGATTTGTCTTCCAGATGTTTCACCTGATTCCCTATTTGAACGTGCTGGAGAATGTCCTTCTGGCATCGGGGTTCGAGCGGAATGCAGAGTCCAGTGAACGGGCACGGGAATTACTCAAGAATCTGGGACTTTCTCACCGCGAGTTTCATAAGCCTGCCGAACTGAGCGCAGGCGAAAAACAGCGCACTGCAATTGCCCGCGCGCTGATGAATCGGCCCTCCATCCTTCTGGCCGATGAACCCACCGGCAATCTCGATCCCGAAAACGCCGAGGAGGTGATTCGCCACCTGCACGAGTTCCAACGGGAAGGGGGCACGGTGATTGTGGTGACCCACGGGCATTCGGCGGACCAGTATGCGAATCAAATTGTCTTTCTGCGGGGAGGTGAAATCGTCGAAAACCCATCCTCAACATAGATGATCGGAGACCCGAGAATGAATTTCCACAGATTTTTTCTCATGAAGCCCGTGGGGATGTTTTTCGCCTTTTTAGCCGTCTGTCTCTGGTTTTCCGCCATAACAGCCGATGATGCTTGCGGGGAGAACTGGCCGACCTATCGTCACGACAGCGCCCAACATGCCGTCACTTCACAAGGGATCAAACCGCCGCTCTCATTCGCCTGGGAATACCGGACTCCCCATGCTCCGAAACCGGCCTGGTACGAACCGGCGGAGGAACTTCCCCGAATGCGTTTCGACAGCGCCTATCAGGTTACTGTCGCGGATGGGATCGCGTATTTTGGTTCCTCGGTAGACAACAAGGTATACGCGCTTGATGCGGAAACCGGCGAGATCCGGTGGACCCGGTTCACCGATGGCCCCGTGCGGCTGGCCCCATCTATCTCGAACGGGAATGTTTATGTCGGCTCCGATGACGGTTATGTTTATTGCCTGTCCGCGCAGAATGGTGAGATTGTCTGGAAGTTCCGCGCAGGCCCCAGCAACCGGAAGGTTCTGGGGAACGGCCGTATGATCTCGCTCTGGCCGGTTCGCACGAATGTCCTGGTGGATGACGGTATTGCGTATTTCGCCGCCGGTGTGTTTCCCTATGAAGGGATTCAGATTTATGCGCTCAACGCCGAAACCGGCGAGGTCATTTGGAAAAACGACACCATCGGAGACCGGGCACATGAACTCAACTTCGGCGGAATCTCGCCCCAGGGATACCTGGTTGTATCGAAAGAGGTCCTTTATGTGCCTTCGAGCCGTGCCATGCCTGCCGGATTCAGTCGGAGAAATGGCGAGTTTCTTTTCTATCTCAATCCGGGCGGCAAGGTCGGCGGCACGTGGGTGCTGCTGGATCGGAATGAGTTAATTGCCGGCGTTGATCTTTCCGGCACTCCGGCCAAAGTTTCCTACGAGGATGGAACCGGACAACGACTCGGCGAACCATACGCGTGGTTCCCAGGCGTTGATCTTGTAGTTACTCCGGAGAACTCGTTTGTTCTTACACCGGAGGGTGTTTACGCAATCGACCGGGTGAAATACCCCGAAATCAACAAGCGCTTGCAGGAGCTGGCGTCGGAAGAAGCCAACATCCGACGACGGATTGCCGATCTGCGGGCGAAGCTGGCGCAGGCGGATCAGGCAACCAAAGACTCCGTAAATGAAGAAATCGCCCAAATCTCTTCGAGAATGAAAGCCATTCAGCAAGAGCAGGGGCAGTTGAAATCGGCCGCCTGCCGCTGGTTTGCCCCCGCAAAGAATTTCAATGTGATGGCCTTGGCCGGACAGACCTTAATTCTCGGCGGCAAGGAATCGCTGATCGCGCTGGATATCACGAACGGCAAAGAGGTATGGAAAGGCAGTGTCTCCGGTGAGGTTGCCGGATTGGCAGTCTCCGATGGAAAACTCCTTGTCAGCTCGAATGACGGCTCGGTTTCCTGTTTCACCGAAGGCGCTCCCAAGAATCCCGGCAAGCGCACGGCGAAAATCGAAGAGACTCCGTACAAGGGGGACAGGCTCTCAAAGGACTACCAGTCTTTTGCGAAGGATGTCTTCACGCAGTCCTCCGTCCGTAAAGGCTATTGCCTCGTTCTGGGGTGCGGGGACGGGCACTTGGCTTATGAGATCGCGCGGCAATCCGAGATGTTTGTGATTGCCATCGACTCCGATCCACAAAACGTCCAAAACGCCAAAGCGAAACTCGATGGCGCGGCTCTCTACGGAACAAAGATAATCGTCGAGAACTGGGATATTCGGGACTTGCCGGATTATTTCGCCAATCTGATTGTCTATGATTCCACCGTAACAAGTGGGGAAGCAGAATTGAATGCCAGAGAGATATCCCGCGTTCTTCGTCCCGACGGGGGAGCCATCTTTTTTCGTTCGCCTATCGCTCAGGAATCAAAGATGCAGGAATTCCAGGATTCCAGCGCGTCAATTGGCGATATATCCATGATGATTGCGGAAAAGGGCGCCGGTATCTGCACTCTGTGTGGAAAGCGCAAGCCGCTTGAGAAAGCCGGTTCCTGGCGCGAGCTGTACGGCAATTCTCAGAACACCGCATGTTCCGATGACCAGCTGGTCGAATGCCCGCTGGGTGTCCTCTGGTTCGGCGAACCGGGACCGAGTGGTATGGTGGAACGTCACGCGCGTTCCATGGCCCCTGTCTCCATCGATGGACGCCTGTTTATACAGGGCGAAGAGGAAATCAGCGCGTACGATGCCTATAACGGAACCTTCCTGTGGAAGCGGGAAATCCCCGGCGCTGTGCGGGTCCGTGTCGATGTGGACGGTGGAAACCTGGTTGTTACGGACGATGCCCTGTATGTCGCCGCGCACGACAAATGCCACCGCCTCGACCCCGAAACCGGCGAAACCGTTCATATCTATCCCCTCCCGATACCCGCCGATTCGGGCCGCAAACGATGGGGATATATCTCCTCGGATGGGAAAATCCTGTTCGGCTCCGTCGCCGATCCGCTGGAAGCCGACTACGCATCAACATGGGACAATCTGACGGACGGCGAAAAATGGAAAGAAACTCCGCAGACTCCCGAAACACAAAAGGATTCGCGATATACGGAATATCTTGACACGTTCAAGCAGCGATATCCCGAACCGAACCGGGATGCCTGGCAGGACCTGCATCGTGCCGGCGCACTGTGGCATCAGATGAACACCTATCCGGCCTGGGGGAGTCAGAAATCGCCGAAAGCCGCTCTGACCGACCGGATCATGCTCTCTGAGTGTTTCTTTGCGCTTGATGCGAAAACCGGGGATGTTTTATGGACTTTCAAAGAAGGCAAGTTTGCGAACATTGTCCCGGTGATCGCGGATGGAAAAGTGTTTCTGGCACATCAGAATGTGACAGGTGAACAAAAGGCCCTGGCGTTGAATGAACGGAAACGCCTGATTGATGAGAAGAAGTACGAAGAGAGCGAAGAAACCGCTTTGTTGCCCGGGGAGGCGGACATTCGTATGGTCGTGTCGCTCGATGCCAAAACGGGAAAGAAACTGTGGGAGAAGCCGGTCGATCTCACCGGCTGCGGGGGAGACAGGCTTGCAAGCGCATATCAGAACGGAGTGCTGCTTTTCTTCGGTACATTCAGCAACCATGACGGAGGCTCATTTCAGGAGGGTGCGCTGCGATGGCGGCGCATTACGGCATTGTCTGCATCGGTGGGGGATGTTCGTTGGTCGCGCCCGCTGAATTACCTGCGTCGGCCTCTTCTTGTCGGCAATAAGGTCATTATCGAGCCGCGTGCTTGTAATCTGGAGACCGGCGAGATTGAGACCCGCACGCACCCGATTTCCGGCGAGAAAGTTCCGTGGGAGTTCCTGCGCCCCGGACATTGTTGCAGCATTACCTCGGCGGCTCCCAGCGGGCTGTTCTATCGCTCTTACAATGCCGCGTTTTACGACATGAACAACGATGCGGGCATTTCGTTCTTCGGCGCGATTCGCCCCGGATGTTGGATCAATCTTATTCCGGCCAATGGTCTCCTCCTGTTTCCGGAGGCCAGTTCCGGCTGCACCTGTTCGTTCCCGCTGAAATGCTCCATGGCTTTCAAGCCCAGGGAAAACCATACGCCGAAAGACTGGACGGTATTTGTCGCGCATGGTCCTGAGACGCCGGTCAAGGAGTTAGCGATCAATCTCGGCGCGCCGGGCGACATGCGGGATGATGACGGGACCCTCTGGTTCGGATATCCCCGCTTTGCCACAAAGTACACCAGTCACGGCGGCGAAAGCCCGTACGGTGTGCAGTTCAAACTGAATGAAAAGTTTCTCAACGGTATGGGCTATTTTGCCGAGGACTTCCGCACGGACAGATTCCAAGGCATTGACAAGCCGTGGCTGTTCGCATCCGGTTGCCTGGGTGCGCTGCGGTTTGATGTTCCGCTCATTGATGATACCTGGGGTGAGGAACCGGGCCGGTATACGATTTTGCTCGGATTCATTCCAATGGTGAGCGACCGCATCGGGCAGCGTGTGTTTGATATTCGTGTCCAGGGAAAGGTTGTTGCCGAGAACTTTGATCCCGCAAAAGAGACTGCCGGGCAACAGAAAACGATCATCAAGGAGTTGCCCGGCGTTTCGGTCTCGAATGCACTCACCGTCGAACTGATACCCAAAGTGGAGAATCCCACAAAAGAACAGGCCCCGCTGCTCAATTTTGTGAAAGCGGTTCGGGAAGACGTTCCCAAGAGCGCATCCGAAGCCTTACCCGATTTTGCGAAAGAGAAACAACCTGCGGAATGGATTACCCTAGCCGATGCAGCGTTGGAGCAGGGTGACAGGGATCGCGCGTTGGTTTTTTACCATGCTGCCGCCTCAACGGCCTGGCCCAAATCTGTTCTAGTCTCTGCACTACAGAAAATGGCCCAGATAAAATCCCCCCAATCTCTATCGATCATCAAGCCGTACTGCGGGGATTTGTCGCCGGTGCTGTGGAATTACCGTGAGCCGGATTCGGATATTGTCGAGCAGGCGCTTCGGGTTTATGTCGCCGTTGCGGATGATATTGGAAAATCCGACCCCGCCAAGGCGATCGGAATGCTGAACCGTGCGCGTGTGATCTCTCCAACCCGTTCCCTGACACAAGACATCTTGAGCAAATTGGACAACTTCGGCTTTGAGGTCGGCAAGGATGCGGCGGAAAAGGGGTATGTTACACGCTGGCTTCTGGCCGGGCCGTTCCCCTTTGGCGGTGAGTATCCGCTGGATAAAGCCTTTGTGGGAGAACCGGCGGTAGATGTCAGCCTCTCCTATGACACGGACGAGGGCACACGACACTGGGAGCGATTTGTCGGCGATGCGCCCATAGTGGATCTGGTCGGCATCTGTGGCGGCGGAGAATGGGTGTCCGCGTATGCGTATGCCGAGGTTCCCCTGGAGAACGACCAGGATTTGTATGTGAAAGTCGGCAGCAATGATGGCTTCCGATGCTGGTGGAACGGTGAGGTTGCCGGAGAGTATGATGGGGAGCGGGGCTGTGAGCCGGACCAGGATGCCCTGCCGGTCCATGGCAAGAAAGGGATCAACACCATTCTCATGAAGATTACTCAGACAGGCGGTCTGTGGTGTTTCAGCGCTCGAATTACGGACCGTGACGGCAATCCCATCCGGTATCATCCCATTCGCGCGGGGAAGTGAGGGGGATTCCGGACGTATATGCATTCATACCCCCCTCAATCTCCCCGTAAACAGGGGGAAGTGTCTCCCTCCGCGTTTACAGGGAGGGCCGGGGTGGGGTTGGCAGGACAGGCGTCACTGCCTGTCAGAAAAGCGAAGGCCGCTCCCTCTCCCCCCGGGAGGGCTGGGTGAGGGTTTCCCAGGCAACAGGAAATACGAACAACACCAGCAATACGAAAGGATCATCGTATGAGAAAATCCGCAATATCCGCAACAATTCTTTGCGCACTGATTTTTTGTCTCATCGCCGGCGCCGACATATTAAAAGTTCCGAATCCGGAGAAATTCAAGAAGGAGACCACGGAAAAACCTCGCAATACAGGACCCTCTCGACTGGCGCCGGTCTATGCTCCGTTGGCGGAATGGCTTGTGGCCCATTACAACCTCGCAGACAAATCGGGAATCGGTGTGGATATCGGAGGCGGGTCGGGATCCTTAGTGATCGAGCTCTGTAAGCGTTCGCCAAAAATGCACTGGATCAACCTCGATATCAATCCGTCCGTTTTCCCCGATTTCTTTCGGAAAGCGCAGGAAGCCGGGATTGGGGGCCAGGTGAGCGCGATTTTTTCTGATGCGCAATGGATGGCCCTGCGCGATAGTTATGTGGATATTGCTGTCTCGCGCGGGTCGTATCCCTTCTGGGACGATAAAAAGGCGGGATTCGCGGAGGTTTGGCGTATTTTGAAACCGGGTGGCGTAGCCTATATCGGTCGGGGATTTTCCGAAAATCTTCCTGTGGAGATTGCGAGGGAAATTCGCGAGAGCCAGATCAAGAGCCAGGCGGAAAGAAAGAAAAAAGGCGAAGACACAGGCAATAAGATAGGTAAAGGATTTCCCAATTACTCAATCGAGGAAGCCCGCGAGGAATTGGAGACGATCATGCGGGATTTGGCTATCGAGACCTACACCATCATTATTCCGCGCCCTGAAGGATCGGACGGTATCAATTACGGTATCTGGATCGAAATCCGTAAAAACGAATGAACGCTATCCGGTATCGGATGGCTCGCGGGGATGGGTGTAGGGGTGACGCATGCGTCGCCCCGACATATTTACTTCAACCCATACTTCTTAATCAATTCCTGCAACCGCCGCCGCGACAGCCCCGCCAGCATTGCGGAACGGGTGACGTTGTTGTCGTTGGCTTTGAGCAGGGATTCCAGGTAGGACCGTTCAAACGCTTCTCGCGCCTGCTGGAATGTCAGCTCGCTCTGATCGAGCAAATAGGTATCGTTGACAGCCTCCGGGGGCTGTCGGCGGAGCTGGATGGGCAGGTCCTCCTCGCAGATTTCTCCCTGGTCTCGAAGAACGAGGGCACGCTCAATTGTGTTTTCCAATTCGCGGACATTGCCGGGCCACGGATACTCCCGTAGCAAGCGCATCGCCGCCGGAGTGGTTCCGCATACGGAACGGTTCATTTTCTTGTTGAATTGCTCGATGAAATGTTGTGCCAACAGCGGAATATCTTCTGTTCTTTCCCGCAGCGGCGGGATACGGATCGGCACGATCGAAAGTCGGTAATAGAGGTCTTCCCGGAATCTCCCGCTTTTCACATCTGCCTCCAGGTCGCGATTGGTGGCGGAGAGAAGGCGCACATCCACTTTGATATCGGTTACACTTCCCACACGGCGGATCTCCTTTTGCTCAATTACGCGAAGGATTTTCACCTGGAGATCCGCGGGCAGGTCGGCAATCTCATCCAAAAACAGAGTTCCCCGATCCGCCGCCTCCACCAGGCCGATCCGGCGCTGGTGAGCGCCCGAAAAGGCTCCCTTCTCATGCCCGAACAGTTCGCTCTCGATCAGGTCGCGCGGCAGCGCCCCGCAATTCACCGGCACAAAACGTTTGTCTGCGCGGGGCGATTGCGCATGAATGGCGCGGGCTACAACTTCTTTGCCGGTACCGCTCTCTCCCATAATCAGCACCGTGCTTTCGGTTGCCGCTACCCGCTTAATCAGCGCGTACAATTCCTGCATGGATTTGCTGCGGCCGATCAATCCCTCGAACGCCCGGCGATCCTGCACCTCCTCGGTCAGACGACGGGTCCGGTCGATCAGTCGCCGACGTTCGACGGCATTAGCCGCCATTACCAGTATCTTGTCGTTCTCGAACGGTTTGGTGATGTATTCATACGCGCCGGACTTGATTGCCTGCACTGCCGTCTCTACCGTGCCGAACGCCGTCATCATAATCACCACAAGGTCGGGGTCCTGGCTTTTGAGCGCGGTCAGCAGTTCCAGACCGTTCATGTCCGGGATGCGGATATCCAGAAACGCGATATCCGGGTGGTCTTTGCGGGCCAGTTCCAGCGCCTCGTGAGCGGATTCCGCCGTGAACACGCTATATCCTTTCCCGGAAAGCAGCTTGTTGAGGATGTGACGCATTCCAGCTTCGTCATCTACAACCAGCACCGAACCTGTAATTGTCTCGTCCATTATTCCGCCTTGCATCCTGTCCGCCATTTCTTATCTACTCTACGCAACCTGTCTTGCGAAAAAAACGGCGGGTAGAAACAGACCGTTGTCATGCGGATTGTGAGCCGATAGAATGGCGGTGTCATGTGTACCGAAACGAACAGGACGTGGAAACGGTTCATGGCGGTTCTGATCGGAACCGGACTGGTTGTGTGCGGTTGCTCGAAGGGGCCGAGGCGGTTTCATCATCTGGTGGTGTATTCTCCGCACGGGCTGGAGATCGTGGAGGATATTGCACACCGGTTTGAGGCGCAGCATCAAAATGACGAGATTGGGATACGGACGACCTCTTTCAGTATTCCATCCCACGCGATTCTCCGGCAAATCGAGGAAGAACGAGTCCAGCCGCGATGTGATGTCTGGTGGGGCGGATCCTCTTTGATGTTCATGGAAGCAAAAGCAGATGGCCTGCTGGACCCATGCCCGGCAGCGGAAGTTGCCGCTCATCTCAGCCTGGACCTGCGTGACCCGGATTACTATTGGCTGGGGACCTTTGTTTTGCCGGCTGTCATTGTATACAACAAGGCCGCCATCCCGGACTGGGAAGCGCCACGAGACTGGGAGGACCTGCTGAATCCGAAATGGAAAGGCCGCATTCTGATCCAGGACCCGGTCATTACCGAGGCTATGGGGCAGATATTTGCCGCGCTGATTCAAGCCCGCTCCGGCAGCTCCGGTAACCCCGATGCAGGCTACGAATGGCTGCGGAATCTGGAGTCCAATGTTCTTGCTCACACGGAGAACACGGATCATTTATTTGCGCGACTGAACGAAGGCAACCCGGCAGCCATCACAATATGGACCCTGCCGGATGTGGTCGTGCAGCGACATCGGTATAATTACAATCTCGGCTATGTCATCCCGGAAAGCGGGACACCGGTCCTGACCGAGGGGGTGGCCCTGATTCGCGGCTGTTCCCACCTGGAGACCGGCAAAGAGTTTGTCGAGTTCGTCACGAGCGCCGATATGCAGCTCTATCTGGCCGATCCGAAAAACGGCTATTACCGGATTCCCACGCGGGATGACCTTGGAGACCGGCTTCCGGAGTGGCTGAGAGGCGTGGATGTCAGGGACATGCTCCGCAAAATGCCCATCGACTGGAATGTCGTTCGTCGGGATCGAGCCGAATGGATCCAGTATTGGGACGAACACATTCGAAAGAAAGATCTTCCTCGAGAAACGCCTGTCGGATGATCCGGGCGCAAGTCCACAGGACTGCCGGTTTTGCGGGAAATATGGTTGAATGATCGCATTCACGATATTGGCCGCCGGCGGATAAAGGATGATTATGAGACAATACGGAACATTGGTTCTGACGGTGTGGATTCTGTTTGCAGGGATCGGGTGCGGCAAGAAAGGCCCGGATTTCAAGGAACAGGTCAAATACGCACTTGATCTTTATTACGCGGGAGAGAAGGCCCGTGAGGCAGGGAATCTGGAGGCGGCGGCGAGCTCGTATCGACGATCCCTGGCGGTCAGTCCGCGGCCGATTGTCCATCTCCGTCTGGCGTATGTGTTGATGGATTTGGGACAATTTGAGGAAGCGGGGAAACATCTCGAACTGGCTCTCACCGGAAACCCGGAATACGCCAAGGCGCGGGATGCACAGGAACAACTGAAAGCGAAAATCACGGTTGTGGAGCGGATGGGCCGGCCGGAGAGAAGACAGGAATTGCACCAGCCGTTTCCTTATCTGCCTTCCGCGCAGGTGAAGCGGGAGGCCCCCCAACCGGCGGCCACGCCCGCTGCTGCTCCCGCTGTTCAGGAACCGCCTCTCACACCGGAGCAGCAGAAAGAAATCGATGCACTGATGGCGCGCGCTCAGAAGGCGCTCGATGAAAATAATTTGAAAGAGGCTATCGAAGCCCACAAAGCCTGTATCGAAATCGCCCCGAAACATGCGAAGTTCCATTATTACCTCGGGAATCTCTATTTGAAACAGGGAGACCTGGAACGGGCGCACTTCGAATACCGTCAGGCGCTGGACCTGAATCCCGGTCTCGCGGGTGCATACAACAACCTGGGGGTGACTTATGAAAGCATGGGACGGGTTGAGGATGCCATGGCCGCCTACCAGGAGGCCATTCGAGTCGGCGATCACACCGACTCGTACTACAATCTGGCCGTTCTGCTGGAGAAACGGGGGAAGTGGGAGGAAGCGCTTAAGAACTATCGAATCTACCTGCAGCGCGATTCCAGCAGCAGCTGGGCGGAGTCAGCCCGCAAACAAATCCGTGCCCTGGAACGCGCGCTTTATTGACAGGGTTCGATCCGGACACACGCGGTGAAGGAGACACATCATGGAAGAATCCTGCGGACAACTGATCCCGGCTTTGCAGTTCGCTTCCGTTCCGGATGGTGTCGGATTTGGAGAACTGAGAACTCGAGCCGAATTTCTGGAGCTGTTCCTGGGGGTTATGGAGAAAAGGGTTCGAAGGATTCGGGCGGGTATGACCGCCACAGCGGAAACACTCGCACCGCAGCGCTTCTCGTTCATGGTTCGAAATAAGGATGGATTCACACGAGAGGAAGCCAAAAGCCTTTTCTATCGGTTCCGACAGAAAAAAACCGAGGAACCGGAAGAAGAGTCACGGTCCAACCAACCCCAGGATACCGATGCGCGCCTGGAACGGATCATGGACTATATGGAAGAGACCTCCAAGAAACTGGATCGCATCGAGGACGATATCACATTCCTGAAAGAGCAAGTTGCCGATATTCTCAAACGGCTTTGAGACAGACCGATAAATCCACGAATTCACCGGGAGGGCAATCATGTCGCTCAGGCGTAAAAAAATCGCCATTCTTGTGGAACAGGACTACCAGGACCAGGAAGTCTGGTATCCCTATTTCCGACTGACCGAGGAAGGCGCACAGATCAGCCTTGTGGCGCCGAAAGCGGGGCAGGTTTATCGCAGCAAGCACGGATATCCGATCACAAGCAACCTTTCCTCGTTCGCGGCATTGCGCAAGAAGTTCGATGCGGTAATCATTCCGGGCGGATGGGCGCCGGATTTCCTGCGACGCGATCCGAATATGGCAAAACTCGTCCGCAAGGTCCATAGCGATGGCGGGGTAGTGGCCGCCATTTGCCATGGCGGATGGATGCTGGTTTCCGCCGATATCCTTCACGGGAAAACAGCGACCTCCTTCTTTGCCATCAAGGATGACATGGTCGCCGCCGGTGCGCAGTGGGTGGATCGGGAAACGGTCAAAGACGGCAAACTGATCACGGCCCGCAGACCGGAGGATCTCCCGACATTCGTAAGGACCATCATCGAAGCGTTGCTGTAATTCTTCAGGAATTGCTCACGCCCTGTCCTCTCCAATGTCGGGGAGCGAAACGGCCAAGCCTTTTCTCCCAAGATTGGGGGAGACATCAAGGGGTTGAATCTTTTGCACTCAACCTCACTCGTGAAACACCTGCGCCGTGAACACCTCGAATGTGGCTCCTTCTTTCCAGGCATCCGCGCTCAATCCCGCTTTCTGTGACAGGTGGGAAAGCGTCTCTTCGATTTCCCAGCCGACCTCCCAGGGAACCTGCGGCAGAAACAGCGCGCGGTTCATCCCTTTTTTCAGCACAATTCCGTGCGTTCCAAGCACAATGTCCTTATAGCTGTTTACCGTTTTCATCTCCGACAGCACGGAGATCTCAATCTGTACATTATCCAGTTCATCCGGGGTCATCGGGCGGAATCGCGGGTCGCGTGTGCTGGCATTGATGGCGTTCTCCTGAACGTCTTCATAAAGCGGACGGCTTGCGTAAACCGACCCGATACATCCTCGCAGCTGATACGGTTCTTTAACATGGATGGTCACAAATGCCCCGCTCGGTTTTCTCAGTCGCTCGGTGAGTTGCTCGGGCGGGATCTTCGGCAGAGGCTGTCCTTTCAAATACGCGGCGATGGTGTCGCGAGCGAATTTCAGCAGAGTTTTCTGTTCCGTTTCATTCAAATAATCGGGATAGGCACGGAACACAATGGCGGCGTAACTCACACTGTTGCTCGGATCGCCGAAAATCCGCCCGGAGGTGTCGTACTTTACCAGGCAGCCTTCGCTATTCGCCGGAAGGGACATGAGCAGCAGGCGAATCGGATTCCGTCCGCAGATCGTAGCTTGCGTCTCCTCCAGAACCCGATTGAATCCTTCGACATCCAGGTGAATAATGGCGTTGACGGCGGATTTGTCCAGAAGGGCGATATTTTTCTGGAAATTGTCCCGAAACGGCATGTACTGGAACCTTGGCCCGAAATGGGTGAAATCCGAACTGGCCACAAAGAGTGTTTTCTCATCCGCCAGGGGTTTGAGAAGATTTGCAACCTCTTTAAATTCGGCGTCTTTCATATCGCCGACCGTGATGGGGATCAATTTGAAATGGCCCAAGGCGCGTTGCAGGAAGGGGATTTGTATCTCCAGCGAATGCTCCTGTGCATTGGCCTCCGGGACATACCGCACCAGCGGATGCTCGCGGAGCTTCTTGCAGGTCTCGATATCCAGCGGAACAGTTCCCAGGGGGGTTGTGTACGAATCCACATCGTCAATTGAAACACCTTGAAAGGGATACCCGTGCGAGAGGGCCAGAACCACAACCCGCTCGTAAGGGATACCCTGGACGGCCTTATATGCGTATCCGGTGACCGTTCCGGCGGCCCGATATCCCGCGTGGGGAGCGATCAGCGCAACCGGGCGCGGCTGGTCTGTTGCGCCGACCAGGGAGGCCTGTGCCAAGTATCCATCCACCTCTGCCATCAGTTCTTTTTCCGTGCCGGAGTACCAGGACCCCGCAAACACCGCTGCGCGGTCTCGCGCTCCATTGCTTGAGGAACAACCCGATACGATCCAGGATGCGGTCATGATTGCAACTCCTATCAGGCGAACGTTTCTGCGTGTTATCATGGGAATGCCTCACTTTTGTCTCGATTCTGATAAGAAGGATACATAGACACCCGCCATTTTGCACCTCCCGCCACCCTCCCGGTTGGGATGAGGGAAAGAGCAGGCACTCCCATCCGCTGTCCTTCCCGCACAACAAAAACAGCTGCGAATGTGAACCCACGGCTGTGTATGCTCTCGAAAACTGAAAAAATCCGGCGCATTTCACGCCTGTGCCGGCTGCGCTCCCTCTCTCTCCGGAGCCAGTAGTTCCTTGCACAGGTCGTCCACCCAGTTGATAAAATTCTGCTGGTTGGTCGTGGAAATCTTCTTGAGCGTATTATCCGCGTACCGCTTTGCAATCCGCAGGTTCTTGGCGGCCTCCTCCATCTCCCCTCTCTCCCGATAGAACAGGCACAGCAAATAGCCTATCCCGCCTTCCTTGAATTCAAGAGGAATGGCGGTCATGTCTTCATTGGCATAACTGTAGCGATAGAAGTCGAACGCCTCCTGGGCATAGAGCTTCTTTCGTTCCTCATATTTCTCATGATTCTGTGGCGGGATGTGTTCCAGCATCTCGTCGATGAATTGAATACATTGTTGATAATTGGCAGCAATGTAGAACAGGCGCGTTTCGGCGGATTTCATCTCCAGCCTGGTTCCCTCAAAAAATTCCTTTATTTTTTGATGGACATCCTCCGGATTGTTCGCGTCGTATTGGATGTCCTTTTCATATCCCAGGCGAAGCATCTGGCAGTGCCGGTCCAGCGCGAAACAGACCAGCGCGGTGGCATAATCCCGGGGTTCAGAGAGCAACATGGTGAAAAAGCGCTCCCCGTATTTGTCCCGCTCTCTCCACACCTTTTCCAGGGTTGCGCGACAGCGCATATTGGCCGGCTTTCCCTTTTCCTGGTCGAGGATCGCGCACGCATCCTCCAGGGAGGCGAATTCCCGGGTAAGCGCTTTGAACCGTCCCTGTTCCGTCTCCTTGAACATCTCGACCAGCTCGCCGTTCTTACGCATGTTCCGGGTGAAATACTTGTAGTTATCCACGCCAAAACTGTATTCATTCGAGGCGGTCAGGCAATTCGGGCATACGGTAGTTTTTAGAGTAGAAGGATAGTCGTCGTAGTCGCCGAGGCCGTGCGAGTGACCGACGAGCCACTTGTCATATTCGATGGATTGGCTTTTCGCCATAGCCTGGTAATTGTTCATTTTGTGTTCGCAAACCAGGCATTGTGTTTCGCGCTTCCAAAGTGATTGACGCTTTGGCATAATGTTTACCCCCTCCTGGGTACAATGGAATTACCCAGCCGTTGTAAACCGTAGTTTAAGCCCACGGGATTGCCCATTCAAGGACCCGCAGATCCCCGCTCTTCCTCCGGGAGAGGGGTGGGGTGAGGGTTTTGATATCGCTACCCTGCTTGTTTCCGCCGGATTCCACCTTCCCTGCATTCGTTGATCAAAGCATTTTCAGGAAGTTGCCGAGCAGCTTCTTTCCCTCTTTGGTCAGAATAGATTCCGGGTGGAACTGCACGCCGAAAGTCGGATGTTCTTTGTGCCGCAGACCCATGATTTCCTTCTCATCCGTCTCCGCCGTAATCTCCAGGCAATCCGGCAGGCTGTCACGGTCTACAATAAGGGAATGATACCGGGTGGCGACAAACGGATTGTCCAGCCCCTCGAAGATATTCTCCTTGTTGTGCTTAATCAGGGATGTTTTCCCGTGCATGATACGGTCGGCTCGACGAACCGTGCCGCCGAACTGTTGGCCGATACATTGATGTCCCAGGCAGACGCCGAGGATGGGGATCTTGCCGCTTGCCCGCTCGATCAGTTCCAGCGAAATGCCGCCTTCGTCGGGGGTTCCCGGACCCGGTGAGATGACAATCCCGTTCGGCTTGCGTTGCAGGACTTCATTGACCGTGATTTTGTCGTTGCGGTAAACCTCCATTTGCGCCCCCAACTCGCCCAGGTATTGATAAAGATTGAATGTGAAGGAATCGTAATTGTCGATAACGATCAACATGATTGCACCTGCGTGTCGCTTTTACTCATTCGAGCATTCCGCCAGCTCCACGGCTTTCAACATCGCGCCGCTTTTGTTGCGGCATTCGTTGTATTCCATTTCCGGATCGGAGTCGGCGACAATCCCGGCCCCGGCCTGGAAATAGACTTTCTGACCGACCATCAGGATGGTCCGCAGCGTGATACAAAAATCCAGGTCTCCCGCGAATCCGATATATCCCACCGCACCGCCGTATGGGCCGCGCCGGGTGGGTTCCAGGTTCTCAATGATCTGCATGGCGCGTACTTTGGGAGCGCCGGTGAGAGTTCCCGCCGGGAAAGTTGCGCGGAGCAGATCGAATCCATCCCGTCCGGTTTCCAACTCGCCGGTCACGTTCGAGACCAGGTGCATCACATGGGAGTATCGCTCCACATTCATCAGGTCCGTCACCTGGACCGTCCGGAACCGGCACACCCGTCCGATATCGTTTCGTCCCAAGTCCACCAGCATGATATGCTCGGCGCGTTCCTTGGGATCGTTCCGCATTTCCTCTTCGAGCGCGCGGTCCTCGTCCGCCGTTCTGCCGCGCCGACGGGTCCCGGCGAGCGGGCGGTAGGTCACCTTATTTCCTTCCAGGCGAACCAGGATTTCCGGCGAGGCCCCGATCAAGTGCGCATCTCCATATCGGATCAGAAACATATACGGCGATGGATTTACATGCCTCAGCGCGCGATAGATGTCCAGCGGGTTTGCCTCCACCTCCACATCCGCACGCATCCCGACAATGGCCTGGAAAATGTCCCCTGCGCGGATATGTTCCCTGGCCGTTTCCACCGCCTGCATGTAATCCTCTTTGGTTCGGTTGAAATGGGGAGCCGGCGCTTCCGTGCGTCCCGCACCGAACCGCTCGCTCGGCAGGGGTTTCGCCAGACGTTCCTGGACCATGCGGATTCGTTCGCAGGCTTCCTCGTAGGCGGCGTCCGCCGAATGCTCCACATAGGCACAGGCGATAATGAACGTGTGGTGTTTCTGATGATCGAATGCCACAATCAAGTCCGCCAGGTAAAACACCGAGTCCGGCATTCCGTATTCATCCGGTTTGGTGAACGGGACAGGCTCGAAATGCCGGATCATTTCGTATCCCAAATATCCCACCAGACCGCCGCACAGGGGCGGAAGGGATTCATGTCCCGCCGGTTTGTACCGATTGATGACATATCGAAGCGTGTGCAGGGGATCTTCGGTCTCCGGCAGGTCGAATTCGTTGACCTGGTTCCCTGTAATGACTGCGATCCGGCGATCTTTGCTGGTGATGATCTGCGTGGGACGCAGCCCGATAAATGAATATCGGCCGCGTCCGGCGAGCTGTTCCGCGCTCTCCAGCAGGAAAGCATGATCTTCCCCTTCCGAGAGTTTCATGTAGGCCGAAACCGGCGTCTCCAGGTCCGCGAGAATCCGACACGTAACCGGAACCAGGTTGCCTTTTCGGGCCAGACGGAGAAATTCTTCTTTAGATGGTTCAATTACCGGCATAGTTGCATCGTCCGTATTTCCTTGAATTCACCCCCCTTAATCCCCCGCAAACGGGGGGAAACCCTCTTCCCTCCCGTTCATGGGGGGGAAACCCTGCTCCCTCCCCGTTTACGGGGAGGGCCGGGGTGGGGTTTCTTCTCACTCATCATCGCGACCCTGCTTTTTCTTATACACTTCATCCGGATCGAAAATCCTCTCCGCGATTACCTGCAAATTTCCTTCTTCATCAAACTCGCGAAAATAACACGAGAAGTAGCCCTCGTGACAGGCCGCGTCGATCTGATCCACGAGGAACAGCAGCGAATCCGCATAGCAGTTGACCCGGACTGCCTTCACAATCTGATACTTACCCGATTCTTCTCCCTTAAACCACAAGCGTCCCGTGGAGCGGCGGTAATAGTGCATTTTGCCGGTAGACAGAGTTCGCTCGAGCGCTTCACGATTCATATAGGCCAGCATCAGCACCCGGCCGGTTTTCTCATCCT
>Ga0116148_1000137_pt1 | contig 92191 bp, 60 predicted proteins | sample AD_UKC055_MetaG_FD_89786 | JGI IMG/M metagenome (GOLD analysis project Ga0116148, IMG submission 89786) | Active sludge microbial communities of municipal wastewater-treating anaerobic digesters from USA - AD_UKC055_MetaG | ecosystem: Engineered > Bioreactor > Anaerobic > Digestate | place: USA...
AAGTTAAGCATAAATGTTTAATTTTGTGTATTATGAGAAAACAAAGAACCCATTACGACAAAGCATTCAAAGAGAATGCGGTCAAGTTAAGTTTTGAGCGCAGTAACATATCCGAACTTGCGCATGAGTTGGGAATAGCTCCTGTGTTGTTGTATCGTTGGCGGAAGGAGTTCTCTTTAAAGGGTGAGGCCTGCTTTCCGGGAAATGGCAACCAGTCTGTCAGTGATGAAGCCAAGCGCATCGCTGATTTGGAGAAGCGTTTGTATGACGCAGAGACAGAGCGTGATATATTAAAAAAAGCGCTGAGCATCATCTCCAAGAGCGGTCGTTGATCTATCAGTTTATAAGGGACTACAACTCCAAGCGATGGACGATTGAGGTGATGTGTAGAGTTTTGAAAGTGTCCCGAAGTGGCTACTACCGTTGGCTTAAGGATCCGGAGGGTAAACGTAAACGCAAGTACATGGAACTGGGTGAAAAGATCAGTAATGCTTATTTTGCTGCCAAGGGGCGCAATGGCAGTCCCCGTTTGGCCAGAGATTTGCAGAAGGCAGGGACGAAGGTATCTCGAATCACTGTGGCACGTCATATGAAGCAAATGGGTTTGCGTAGCAAATTTTCTAAGCGATACAAAGTGACCACAGATTCTTCGCACAACTACGGTTTTGCTCCCAACCTGCTGAATCGGGATTTTTACCGAGAAGAACCTGTTAAAGCCTGCGTTTCGGACATTACCTACATATCTTGTCTGGATGGATTTCTTTATCTGACCTGCGTGTTGGATCTTTTTGACAGAAAAGTCATTGGATGGTCTATGAGCAATACTATGACGGCATCCGACACCGTGATACCTGCCATCAGAATGGCCAATAGGAGCAGGCCTTTTAGCCGGAACATGATTTTCCATTCCGACAGGGGTATTCAATATGCCTGCAAAAAGACGGTCAATGTGTTGAATTGTCTTAATGTTGAACAAAGTATGAGTCGCAAAGGCGATTGTTGGGATAATGCTGTGGCTGAGAGTTTTTTCAAAACCCTGAAAGCGGAATTGATTTATGGAACTAAACTCAAGACAAGAGAACAAATGCGCCTGTATGTATTTGATTATATTGAGTCCTGGTATAATCACAAAAGAAGATTTTCAGCCTTAGACTATCTAACTATTGATGAATTTTGGGAACAGTATAAATTTAAAAAACAAGGAATTACAAATGTCGCTTAATATTTTGTCTCAAAAAAGTTTGCATAACCACAGGACACATCCTTGATACCGGCGAGGCTATTTATGACCTTGAAAAGAACGGTAAAGTGGCTTATGAGGATATCACGGAAGGAGAGTTGAAGGAGTTGATAAATTCAGTTTCGAGTTCGGAAAAATCCAAAAACCTTTTTGAATACTTTGAAGGAAGTGTAGCTGATTTTTTAAATGCTATTCAGAACAAAACGGATGGTTTGTTGAAAATGATTGTAGCACCGGTAAGCAAAAGACAGCAAAACGACTTAAAAACATTAAACGTTGATATACCGACTGATTTTAATCACACTATTGATAATTATGCTATTCAACATGTATCTAAACGACACGGTAGTGAAAAGGAATTATTAATGGGTCAAATTCCGTTAGATGAAAATGATTTTAATCTAATACCCGATGTTTTAGAGAACTATGATAATATTTCAGTTGAAAAAGGCAAAAGAGGAAACTTAAATGTTGTTTACGAAAAATCATATCCAAATGGAACAACTATTTACATAGAGGAAGAAAGAACAAGTAGAAAAGAGTTAGCTATGGTAAGTATGCGGAAAATGAAAAACAGCTTCCGCACCAACGCTAATAACAATGAAGTTACGCCAATTTTGGATTTGGAAACTGTTTCCGACAACAAAGATGCAACAGAATTTGGAGAAAATCAAGGGAAAGGGGAGAAATCTGGCAAGCAAGAACGCGAGAAGAATAATACAAATGCTAAAGACCGGGAAGATACCGGAAGTTTAGACATTTTTGCCGAAGCAGAGAAGGTAGTAAAAAATGCTAAAAAAAGCAAACTTCAATCCGAAAAATCCGCAAACGAATCCGATAAAAAAGAAGTTACCGAAACTGAAAAAGATAAAAAATTGTCTGAAAACAAAGCTCAAAAATCTGAAATACAGGACAATGAGCAAAACAAAAAAGCTGAAAAATCAATAAAAAAAGAAATTTCGGGTGAAGAAAAAGCGGAAAAAGTTGACAAAAAAGAGGATTCCGAAAAGCAGCCCTGGGAAATGACACTCACAGACTGGAACAAAGAGGATGAAGTTATTGCCAGCAATCAATCCGAAATTGTTCCTCATGGTGGCTACGTGCGTAATGAAGAAACAAAAAAATGGGAATGGCAAAGGGGGCGTAATATAAACAGCGACAAGTTCCTTAGAAGGATTGACAGCAATAGGAATCCGATAAGCGAATGGTTTTATCTTAAAAGGACAGGCCGCAAGCTCTTAACAGAGGAACAACACAGGCGAGCCGTCCTGCAAGCCCTGTCCGAAGGTAAACCTGTACCGGAAGAAGTGCTGAAAGAATATCCGGAGCTTAGCAAAACAAAAGAAGACGAAGGGAAGGGTGCTCAGTTCCGCATCATCGGCGAAACAGGTGCAAGCCGCATGAAAAACGCCGAAATGCTGCTCGATGATTTGAGGGTGGCCAGAGAAATGGAAGAGGCTGGAAATGTAGAGAAGCTGAAAGATATTGTCCTTAATTTGTTCCATAAAGCAGCGAAAGGAGAGATAACAGGCAAGCCAATAAAAATAGGAGACTTGACTGCTAAAGGACAAAGTTTTTTATCTAACCTTTCGGGAGTAGATATGAAACCTTACGTCAGTTTCGTAATTAATCCGTCAGATTTACGACATATTTACAATGAGCATTACCAAGCAAACGAAAAGGATAGCGGAAGTAATCACCCATTAACTGATATGGACGTGAGAAACATGATAGACGTGATACTGTTTCCAGAAAAAATCGTATCGTTTAATGAGGACGGGATAACAAAGTTTATATTTCTGGCAGAAAGTCCTCAAGTCGGAGCTTACAATTTGGTAGAAGTATATGGCGACAAGCGAGGAAATTTGTCAGCCAAGAGTCTATATAACACAAAAAAGGACGTTTCCCACCGAGCAATGACTATCATAAAACAATCCAGGCTCTCTACGTCCAAAACGAGTGGGGCAATCCTTTCTGAAACAAACGTACCCAATCTGTTTGAAAGTACCAAATCTTTTGATGCAAAAACCATCCGCATTGCCACCGGCTGGGAGCGAGGAGCAGACGGCAAATGGCGGTATGAAACGCCGGATGAAAAGTTTACGCATGAATTTGTAGAAAGTCTCGAAAAATCGTCCGAAAGATATATAGATAAAAGAACGCAAGGAAGCTACGCAACCGTCGAAGATATATACGGTGAAAATTCTGAGTTGTTAAAAATATATCCAAGCCTTGCCGAGGCTCTTATTAAAATAAATATTCATCCAGACAATGATAATGGAGGATATTTTAAGAAAGGAACTAAGGGCGATAAGTATGCCCCTTTCAGGGTAGACGAAATAGGAGTGACAGCAACTTCAATAGAAAACGCTCAAGCTATTCTTATTCATGAAATACAACACGCCATCCAGGATATTGAGGGGTTTGCAACCGGAGGCAACCTGGAAGAGGCAAAAGAAAAATTAAGAATAGACCTTTATGAGTTCAGAGAAGAAAATCCGGAATACAACGAATTGTATTACGCAAAACAAGATGCTAAACATTTAGTTGATAAAGCAAAGGCAGAAGAAGCGAGCGAAAAGGCTTTTAAATTATCGGTGAAGCTAAGGGAGAAAAACAGACAACTATGGGAAAAGTTTAACGAGCTATACGACAGACCAAAAAGCGATGCGTATAAGACCTATCTAAGATTTTCCGGCGAAGCAGAGGCCCGGAATGCCAAGGCAAGAATACACATGACACCCGAAGAAAGGCGCAATACCTTACTTGCCGAAACGGAAGATATTGCAAGAGATCAGCAGATCGTTTTCAGGGAAGTGTTAGGCCGTCAATTGTTTGCCGAACAGTCGGAATCCGACGAAGTCGCCCTCAAAGCCATTGAAACGCTCTTTGAGCAGGCAGATATTCCTATTGAATACACAAGCGCAGAGGAAGCCCAGCGCAAGTTTGCAGAGGTTAAGGCAAGGGAGAGCGAGGCGCAAATGAGAAAAACAAAGGCACCGCTCAATACCGTAATAGGAGAACATGGTTCGCCGTTAAAAGTCACTGTCGTATCAAGTGATGCCGGCACAAAAGTACTACAAAATATTGATAAAACAATAAATAAGTTTGAAAATGAAAGAAAAACAATTCGTGGTTTTATTGGCGAACTTGGACAAGCATTAGGATTAAAAGACACAGGCGCAAGTCAATACGGAACGTTTGAAACACCCAAAGGAGAAGTATTCACATTGCGATTAAGTAACCACAACGCAACTGTGTCTAATTTTGACACTCACAGTGAAAATAGCGGAGTTAGCATCGTTATTTCCCGCAAGCCAAACACGGGTATAATAAATGACGGCAAAGCCCATGTGGTAGAGTTTTTCTATTCCGACAAGGCTATCAATAAATCAGACAGTAGGGCATTAGCAGAAATAGCCAAGTCCATTAAACAGCTACTTTACAGCGGAGAATACAAAGACACTACTGGGCTTGCAGAGGTGGAAGAGGTAAACGCGGCTCAATTCCGTACAGAAAGCTATTATAATTACGCTAAAAGTGTTTCGGACGAGCAGTATGCAAAGGCAACAGAATTAGCCAAAACAAAGCCGTCAATAGAATTTATAGAAGCGTACAATGAGGATGCGGGAGACATTAACACTACCCAATTCTTCACCCGCTCCGACCACACAGAAAAAGGAAAAGGCGGTGCGCCGATAGTCTATGGCTGGACTGAAAACGGCAAGGTCTATCTGGTAAAAGAAAACCTGAACCCGGAAACACCTATACACGAATACAGCCATATTTGGGATATTGCCCTGCAAGAGAACAACCGCGAGCTTTGGAAACACGGCGTAGAACTACTGAAGCAAACCAAACTGTGGGACGAGGTTAAGAACGATCCCAACTATTCGCACCTGAAAACCGATGATCAGATAGCAAGCGAAGTAAAAGCCAGGCTTACCGGCAAAAAAGGCGCAGAGGTCTTTACCCAAATGCAGCAAGAAGCCAACAATACAGGCGATGTTATGCTTGTGGCCAAAGTAACTAAGCTTATCAACGATATAAAAAAGTGGCTGGCCGATACATGGTATTGGATCAAAGACACCATGACAAACTGGAGCAAGGAGGATATTCAAAGGGTAACACTTGACGACTTTGTGAATATGACACTGGCAGATATGATCAAAGGGAAGAAGCTGGAAACCGGCAAGCAAAAAGCCGATGCAGGCCTCAACGAAGGTGCAATATTCACAGCGGCAAGAGAAGCATTGGAAAGGGCCAATAAAAAGACAGAGAAAGATGTCGGAAAAGAAAATATTACTAACTTTGCAAACAAGGAACGAAGATATGGAAAAGGAAACCAAACCGGAATGGATCACGCACGAGCAATGGGAAGCAGTTCCATCAATAGGCTGGTGGGAGAACAACAAAAAAGGAGCGGAACATATCGCACAATCCAAGCCGCTAACGAAGCAGGAAGTGTCAGCCCAATTCTCACGGTTGAGGAACGAGAGGAATTGGAATCAAGGGGAATAAACCCCTATTGGGAAAGACCTAAATTCCTATCTACACTAAAATCGGAAGCTCAAAAGAATGGTGTTTGGCTTGAAAGTGATTATCTTGCAGACAAAACGCTTGAACATGACCAAAAAGAATTAGGAACGTCTGAAAACGATGTTTATGTATCTGCGGATAACAAAACGGTCACAAAATTAAACAATCTATCTTATGTAAAAGGAAGCGATGCAAAGCACAATCTGTTTGCGTTAATTGACAGATTGGAAGCCCATAATACATTGTTTCCAAGTGTGGCCTACACAATCAGGGGATTCATGGATAATAAAAACGGATCGCCCTCTATTGTGTTAGAGCAACCTTTTGTTTCAGGTGTAGAAAGAAACGCCACTCAGGAAGAAATCAACGAATACCTCACTTCAAAAGGATTTAAACTGTCCGGAATAAGGAGTTGGAGCAACAATCACGAGGTTTGGAGCAATGGGGAATATGAACTGTTTGATGCAAGGCCGGCGAATGTTTTAAAAGGCAAAAATGGGGAGTTGTACTTTATAGACGCCATTCCGCATAAAGTAGGCTTTGACACAGAAAATACAGCAAGCGATATTCAATTCCACGTCTCCGACAGCGCAGAAGCCAACGAGCCGTACAGCGCAGCACAAGCCTATGAACATGCGGTACGAAGGAGCAAAAAAACACTTCTCAACCTCAGACTGACAGACCCGAACGTAGGCTATTGGCTCAAAGAAGGATTCCAAGACAGTATGTTAAGTTTAAAGATAGCTCAGGAAGCTATCGCAAAGGAGACCGGATCCCCAATACAGGACTTTGAAAACGCTCCATAAGATGTATGAGGGCGGTTTGCTTACAATGGATATATTCCATCAATTGATCTATATAGTAGGTAGGCGAAACAACTCCTTTTGCGCGTAATGTGGGGGTATTATCACATAAAACCCTTTGTAAATGGAAACAATTCCGTTTATTTCTAACTTTTTAGTTTCCGACCATAATTGACCCCGGCTGGAGAACCGAAAAATAAGTTCAAGCCAAAAAATGGTGCAGGTACAACTCCCCACTTTAAGGATTATACTTCTTCCTATAATCCTTCGGACTCATTTCCATTTCTTTTTTAAAAGACTTTGAAAAGTGGAATTGATCAAAATACCCGAGTTTGTAGGCTATCTCTTTGATCTTTAAGTCGGAAAATTGGAGGTAGGAACAAGCTTTCTGAATTTTTAGCTGGTTGTAGTAATCGTAGGGGGGAAAATTTGTTTTCTGCGTAAAGTAGTTGCTGAAATGGGAACTTGAGTAACCGACCGAATGGGCAATATCGTCCAGGGTAATCTTATTCTCGAGGTTATCTTTCATATATAAAATGCTTTTCTGAATAACGTCGAGCTCTTTCGGTTTTTTTACTTCTCTGTATTGAACCACATATTTGAGTGAAGCCAAAAAATACATCAGACAAAAGGTGGTATATTCCAAGTTTTCAATACTATAACCCATTTCTAGGTTTTGATAAATCTCTTCAAATAATAGTATCCTGTCCAGATTTCTACTGTCAAAAGAAACGGGAGTATCGATTATTTTATTGAATATCTGTGAAAACATAGAAGTTTTCGATCCCTTAAAATGCATCCAATATATGCTCCAGGGGGTTTTATCGTCGGCTCCGTAAGCATGAGGTTGATTAGGGGGTAAAATAAATGACATTTCGCGCGTAAGTCTGTGAACTTCATTATTAAATTCGATCCAACCACTGCCCTTTTCGCAAAAAATAAGAATGTATTGATTGGTACCTTTCTCGCGTTTTCTATAATGGTATTTCGCAAAAGGATAATAACCAATATGGGTAACATACAATTGCTCCGTGATTGGATTTTTAGCCAACAAATCTCTAATGTTATAGGGTAATATAATGGCCCTTTCGCCCTTAAAACCTTCTCCTATTCTTTTGCTCATGGTATATAATATGATAGGTAAAACAATTGAATTACTGTAAAAGAAGACAGAATTCGGCATTCGATGTTTTTTACATTTTTAGTTGCAAATATATTGTTTATTGGCTTAAAACAAATAAAAATATAGTTCTTTTTTACATATTTTGCGTAGTCGTGTACATTTTTTCATTCAATATTATCCCATTACTTTGAGGTAACAAAATTCATTTTGGAGAACATAACAAATTGTCTTATGAAGAACACGGGTACATCGAGCATTAATACTGCTTATTTACTTTTAATGTCCCTGACCGCCGCACTGGGTGGTTTCCTGTTTGGATATGATTGGGTTGTCATAGGGGGTGCAAAACCTTTTTATGAAGCTTATTTCAATATCGGTCACTTACCCTCTCTGCAGGGATGGGTAATGGGTAGCGCCATCTTAGGTTGCTTGATTGGTGTTACAATTGCCGGTAGTCTTGCAGATAAGCATGGTAGAAAGCCCCTGATGATGATTGCCGCAATGATTTTTATTGCAGCATCCATCGGTACCGGCTTTTCTCATAATATTTCAACCCTCATTGCCTATAGGATTTTCGGAGGTATTGCCATCGGAATTGCATCAACCGTTTCTCCCATGTACATCTCAGAAATTTCTCCGGCAGCCGTTAGAGGGAAATTCGTTTCCATAAACCAATTAACTACGGTTTTAGGCATCCTGTCTGCACAGATAGTCAATTGGTTAATTGCAAAACCTATTATTTCTACAGAAAATTTTCTTATGTCCTGGAACGTACAAACAGGATGGAGGTGGATGTTTTGGGTGTGCGCGGTTCCCGCATTATTATACTTTATAATGGTGTTTTTCATACCCGAAAGTCCCAGGTGGATGACGATTAATAACAAGTCGGAAAAGGCTTTTAAAGTTTTCAGCAAATTGGGAGGTAAGCAATATGCCGAAGCTCAAGTGAATGAAGTCTTGTCCACAAAAGGTGAAAGCAGTAAGGATAACACCAGTCTTAAATCACTTTTCCAAGGTAAGATGAAAAAAATCATCATCATCGGAATAGTGATAGCAGTACTCCAACAATGGTGCGGAATCAACGTGATTTTCAATTACGCACAAGAAATATTTTCGTCTGCGGGATACCACGTATCCGATATGCTCTTCAATATCGTCATCACAGGTGTTGTCAATGTCATTTTTACTTTTGTTGGAATGTACACGGTCGACAAACTGGGAAGAAAGTCTCTCATGCTGTTGGGTACTGTCGGACTGACGAGTATTTATGCCATTTTGGGAGCCGGATATTACTTTAAAGTTACCGGAATACCTATGTTGGTTTTGGTTGTTTTGGCAATAGCCTGTTACGCTATGACATTGGCTCCCATCACCTGGGTGGTAATTTCCGAATTGTTCCCCAATAGGGTCAGAGCAAAAGCCATGTCAGTATCAACCTTTGCCCTTTGGACTGCCTGCTTTATTCTTACTTTTACGTTTCCATTACTGAACAAAGGACTTGGAGCTTACGGAACCTTCTGGTTGTACGGACTGATCTGTCTTTCGGGTTTCTTTTTCTTGAGAAAAAACTTGCCCGAAACCAAAGGAAAGAGCCTGGAGGAAATTGAAAAAGAGATTGTTGGATAAAGCAAGTAACTTGTTGAGATTGTAAATCGCATTATTAACTACATACATTTTTATTATGCAAGAAATAACGAAGTATTTAATCAAACCTACGGTAGATAAATTGGGGGAAGTGAAAGCTTGGGAAGAAACTATTATGCTTCCTACCTATGAAACAGGAGAAAACGAAAAAAATCCTATGTTTCTTGAAAAAAGAGTTTATCAAGGCAGTTCCGGCGTTGTGTACCCCTATCCGGTGATTGAAAAAATAAAAGACGAAAAAATTGAAAAACCCTATAGAGCCGTATTTCTTGAAAATTATTATTTGAAAATAATGATTCTTCCTGAGTTAGGCGGAAGATTGCAAATGGGATACGATAAAATTAAAAAACGTCACTTTGTTTATTACAATCAGGTCATTAAGCCGGCATTGGTGGGACTTACCGGACCGTGGATTTCCGGAGGAATTGAATTCAATTGGCCGCAACACCATCGCCCGAGTACGTTTCTGCCGACAGAAAGTTTGATCGAAGAAAATGAAGACGGCAGTGTAACCGTTTGGTGCAGCGAGGTTGAAAGAATGTTCCGAACCAAGGGAATGCAAGGGTTTACGCTGTATCCCGACAAGGCTTATGTGGAAATTAAGGTAAAAGTCTATAACAGGACCAACTTTCCGCAAACCTTCCTCTGGTGGGCAAATCCGGCAGTGGTTGTGCATGATTATTATAAGTCGGTTTTCCCGCCCGATATTCACGCGGTTTTCGATCACGGCAAACGTGAAGTTTCTACCTTCCCGATTGCTACCGGAACGTATTATAAGCACGATTATTCAGCAGGCGTTGACATTTCAAAATACAAAAATGTACCTGTTCCCACTTCCTATATGGCAGTTTTATCTAAATTTGATTTTGTCGGAGGTTATGAGGATGATGTACAAGCGGGATTATTGCACGTAGCCAATCATCACGTATCACCCGGGAAAAAACAATGGACCTGGGGTTGCGGCGACTTTGGACAGGCTTGGGACAGAAACCTTACGGATGAAGACGGTCCTTATATAGAACTGATGACCGGGGTTTATACCGATAACCAACCGGACTTCAGTTGGTTGCACCCGTTTGAAGAGAAGTCGTGGTCGCAATACTTTATGCCCTATTCCGACGTAGAATACGTTAAAAACGCAACGAAAGATGTGTTGGCAAATATTTATGTAGAAAAGGGAGTAGGTAATATCATTGTTTATACGACTTCAAAGTTTGAAGGCGTTCGTATCCTGATCCAAGACAAATCCGGGGACACTGTTTTTGATAAAACGGTAGATATTTCACCTGAAAATACAGCTAAGTATCAGTTTAATTACACCGGTAAGGAATACCTGGTTTTAAACATTTTCGACAAGAACGGAAAACTTCTTCTCGAATACAGCACAAAAAAATTGCCGGAGAAAGAAACGCCGGAACCGGCCAAAGCTGTGTTGAAAATCGATGAGATTAAGACAAACGAAGGCTTGTATTTATCGGGGCTTCATTTAGAGCAATACAGGCACGCAACCTATAGTCCGGTTGATTATTACAAAGAAGCGTTGAGAAGAGATGAGCGCGATGTCAGATGCAACAATGCTTTGGGATTGTATTACTTGCGAAGAGGCCAATTCAAAATGTCTCAACCCTATTTTGAAAAGGCTGTAAAGAGTATTACAAGGCATAATCCTAACCCATACAATGGAGAACCCTACTACAACTTAGGCTTTTCCTTGAAATATCAGGGTAAATTTGATGAAGCCTATGATGCGTTTTATAAATCGGCCTGGAACAGTGAATGGCAAGACGCAGCCTATTTTGCCATAGCCCAGATTGACTGTAAAAGAGGAGACTTTAAACTCGCACTGGAGCATGTGGACAAGGCTTTAATCAAAAACTGGCATAACCACAAAGCCCGTCAGCTAAAAGCATCTATCCTACGCAAGCTTGGTAAAAAAGAGTTGGCATTGAGGCTTATCGAAGATTCTTTGGAAATAGACCTGTTTAACATCGGTGTTATTTTCGAAAAATATCTGATAACCAAAGATTCAAAGGTATTGGATGAGATAAAATCCTTGCTTCAATCCAAGGTTCATACTTATATTGAATACGCCATTGACTTTATGGGTGCGGGAATGTATGATGAAGCTTTGACCTTATTGGACGTCATCAAAGACAGTTCATATCCCATGGTGCACTATTTTATAGGATACCTTCACTTCTTGAAGAACGAAACAAAAACAGCAAAGACATGCTATGAAAAGGCTGAAAAAATGTCTCCTAACTATTGTTTCCCTAATAAATTGGAGGAAGTTTTAGTGCTTGAAAATGCCATTTCGATCAATCCTGACTCGGCTAAGGCTTACTATTATTTAGGAAACTTCTGGTACGGACATCGTCAGTATGCAGATGCTGTGGCTTGCTGGGAACAGTCGGTAAAATTGGACAACACTTATCCGACAGCTTTAAGAAATTTAGCTTTAGCTTATTACAACAAGTTGAACAAAAAAGAAGAGGCTAAAGAACTTCTAGAAGCAGCGTTTAAGTTGGATAAAACAGATTCGAGAATCTTTATGGAGTTGGATCAGTTGTACAAAAAACTGAATGTACCACTTTCACAAAGACTTTCGATTTACGGCAAGTATAATAATCTTGTTGAAGACAGAGATGACCTTTGTGTAGAAAGGATTACCCTTTATAACCTTACAGGTCAGTATAAAACGGCTTATGATTTAATAAACTCCCGTCATTTCCACCCATGGGAAGGTGGTGAAGGTAAAATTGTCGGACAATACGTGTTGAGCAGATTTGCTTTGGCCGAAGAAGCTATAGAGGCCGGAGACTATAAAAAAGCGCTGCAACTACTGAACGAAACGGACAGTTATCCCCATAATTTGGGAGAAGGAAAACTTTCAACCATTGCGGAAAATGATGTGGAATATTACAAAGGCCTGATCTATTCAAAACTTGGGGATAAGGAAAATGCTGCAAAATGGCTTCAAAAAGCTGCTAAAGGTAATAAGGAACCACAGCAAGCTTTTTACTACAACGAGCAAGGTCCCGATAAAATTTACTATCAGGGAATGGCATGGAAGCTGCTCGGAGATTTGAACAAATCAAATGAGAGATTTAATGCACTTATCGAACACGGCAAAAAACACATGAACGACCATTGTGTAATGGATTATTTTGCGGTTTCACTGCCTGATTTGGCCATTTGGGATGCAGATCTCAATAAGTTGAACCGAATACATTGCCACTACGTAATAGGTTTGGGCAATTTGGGCTTAGGAAAAACAGCAGAAGCAAAAAAGTCGTTCGAAGAAGTGCTTAGGATGGACCTGAGTCATATTGGAGCTAACTGGTTTATAGCTCAGATCAAGTAAGATGTAATAAAAAATCTACCACCATGAAACAGTTTGTTATTTATTTGTTTGCTTCTTGGTTTTTATCTTCGTTTGTTGCTTTCAGTCAGGAAGTTACAATTCCGATTGAGACGGCAAATGTGTCGATGGTTTTACAGACAGACCGCTTGAATAATCTAAGGATTGTTCATACCGGCAAATCATTGAAATCACAAGCTGAATACAACAAAATTTTTGCCGGCTATAATTACAACAGTGAAGGAGCCTCTTTGAATAATGCTGCGTTCACCGTGGCCGGAATCGTCAATTTTATGGAACCGGCAATAGCCGTTGTACACGCAGATAATAACAACTCGGTGGATTTAAAGTATGTGAAACACTCTACTTCTTCATTGGATGATGGCGCTACATTGACAAAGATAGAACTGAAAGACCCCGTATATCCCTTCTATGTAAATCTTTTTTACAAGGCCTGGGAAAAGGAAGATGTGATTGAACAATGGAGTGAAATCAGGCATGCCGAAAAAGGAAGTGTTATCCTCAACAAATTTGCATCCGCTAATCTTTATTTTTACAACAAGGATTATTACCTGACGAGTTATAACGGGGCTTGGGCAAAGGAAATGATGCCTGTACTTACTCATTTGCAGCAAGGTATTCACTCTATAGAATCGCGCATGGGAACAAGGGAGAATTTGCACGTTTCGCCTAACTTCATGCTTTCATTGGACGGCATCAGTACGGAAAACACAGGCTCTGTTATGATTGGCCAGTTGGCCTGGAACGGGAATTTCTCCATACAATTCGAGACGGATGTGTACCGAAACATGCATATTGTAGCGGGTATCAATCCTTATCAGTCTGCCATTGAACTCAAGCCGAACACAACGTTTGAAACTCCCCGGTTTATTTACACCCTTTCTTTTGAGGGCAAAGGCAAAGCAAGCAGAAACCTGCACGACTGGATGCGCAATTACCAATTGGTCGACGGCAAAGGCGGTAGATTGACTTTGTTGAACAATTGGGAAGCTACCTATTTTGATTTCGATCAGGATAAGTTGGTTAGTTTATTTGGCGGAGCAAAAGAAATTGGTGTAGATATGTTTTTGCTCGATGACGGATGGTTTGCTAACAAATATCCCAGGAACGACGATAGGGCCGGCTTAGGTGACTGGCAGGTGAACAAGAAAAAACTTCCCGACGGAATTCCCTTTTTGGTAAAAAAAGCAGAGGAGAAAGGGGTGTTGTTTGGTATATGGGTGGAGCCTGAAATGGTAAATCCCAAGAGTCAGCTGTACGAGCAAAAGCCGGATTGGGTGTTGAGGCAAGAGAAGCGTCCCGAAATATATTTCCGGAATCAATTGGTTCTGGATCTTACGAATCCGGAGGTTCAGGATTTTGTATTCGGCGTGATTGACAATCTGTTTGTTGAAAACCCATCCTTGGCGTATATCAAATGGGATTGCAACGCCCCTATACACAACGGGTATTCAAAATATTTAGAAAAGAAAAAAATTCCACAGTCTCATCTTTACGTGGAATACACCAAAGGATTGGATAAGGTGCTGCAAAGGATCAGAGAGAAATATCCTACCGTGCCTATGATGTTATGTTCCGGTGGAGGCGGCAGAACGGATTACAGCTTGTTCAACTATTTTACCGAATTCTGGTTGAGCGATAATACCGATCCGGTGGAAAGAATTTTCATGCAATGGGATTATTCTTACCATTATCCGGCCATGACTATGTGTAATCATGTAACAAGCACGAGCGATAAATCCCTGAAGTACAAGATAGACGTGGCATCCATGGGAAAATTGGGCTTTGACATCAGGGTGGATGAGATGAGCAAAGAAGATAAAGAGTTCTGCAAAAAAGCCGTAAGCAATTACGATAACTTCAAAGACATTGTGTGGCACGGAGATCTTTACAGGCTTGTAAATCCACATGAAAAGGACCTCGCTTCCCTGATGTTTGTCGACGAGGAAAAAACACGTTCGGTAATGTTCAATTACTTGACAAACTGGCGTTATAATGCCGACACCAATTTGAGACCCATCAAGCTTGAGGGGCTGGATCCTGCTAAAAATTACCGGGTAAAAGAAATCAACAAGTACAATCAGGACGATAAAGAAGGCCAAATATACTCGGGTGATTTCTTAATGACCATAGGAATTAATTCGCGGGTCAGCCTTTGGAATCCAAGTGCGGTAATATTAATAGAAGCCATTTGAAACCCCGATAATGAAAGTAAGCATTCAAAATAGTACTCATTTAGGCGATAGGGAGGTTCTCTTATTTCGGCTGAAAAATAGCTACGGAGCTTATATAGAAGTAACAAACTATGGAGCAACCTTAGTTTCGGCGGTTATTCCCGACCACCGGGGGGAATTGCAAAACAGGATTTTAGGGTATAAAAATCCTGAAGCTTACTTTACCGATCCATATTATTTAGGGACAACGGTTGGCAGGGTTGCCAATAGAATTTCAAATGCGAAGTTTACAGTCGGTGGTAAAACCTATCATTTGGATAAAAACGATGGAAAAAACTCCAACCACGGAGGATTTTCAGGACTGAACAAAAAGATATTCGACCACGAGGTGCTGGAAGACAGAGTGATTTTTTCAACTCTAAGCCGGGATGGAGAAGGAGGATATCCCGGAAATTTGGATGTAAGGGTATCTTATTCTTTTACAGACAATAATGAAGTGATGATTCATTATGAAGTGAAGTCCGATAAACTGACCCCTGTCAGCCTGACCAATCACACCTACTTCAATTTATCGGGGAATCAATCGAACGCAACCGATCATTTTTTAAAGGTTTTTGCCGAAGAACGATTAGAGTTTGATGAGAACTTTATACCTACGGGCAAGGTTTTACCTTTAAAGGGCTCGGATGGGTTTGATTTCAGGAAGTTTCGACAGATAAGCAATAATATGCTTTTGAAAAACGAGAGAAACATAAAGGGATTCAACACGTATTATATTGCCAAAGGAAACCCGGCGTCCGGCTTGAAGCAAGTGGCGGAACTGAAAGAAGAATCGTCGGGAATTTTGTTGGAAGTCAGGACCACTATGCCCGGTGTACAATTTTATACCGGTGACTATTTGGGTGATGAATTTTTACCTTTTCAGGGAGTTTGCCTGGAAGCTCACTATTTTACCGACTTTGTAAATCGTAAAAGCTTCACCGGTTCTTTCATCGAAAAGGGAGAAATATGGAAAGAGCAAATTATGTATTGTTTCAAGAATGGTTGATTTGACCTAACGGTATCATCTAAAAAAACACGATCATGAAAAAGACCCTTATTCTTTTTTTATTAAGCCTTCTTTTTATTCCATTTCAATTGTACAGTCAAAACGTACGGATTACCGGGTCTGTTGTGGATGAGGCTACCGGAGAACCTATGGTTGGCGTAAGTGTAGGAGTTGTAGGTACGACGAGAGGAAGTATTACGGATTTAAATGGAAACTTTGCTTTAGACGTTAACATAGGTGCGAGCCTGAAGTTTTCTTACATAGGTTACGATGACCAAACAATAACGGTAAACAGTAGTGCTCCTCTGAGGGTGTTGATGAGAGATGTGAGCCAGGAGATAGAGGAGGTTGTTGTTGTTGGAGCCATCATCAGGAAATCGGATTTAACAGGCGCTGCAGCACGTGTAACAAGCGAAAAATTGAAAGAACTCCCGACAGCCAACATCAACCAGGCGTTGCAAGGCAAAATTCCGGGAGTATATATAGAAAAAAACCCCAAGCCGGGGGCCAATGCTGCAATCAAAATACGAGGCTCCAACTCCATTCACTTTGGTCAAAGCCCCATCTATGTGGTTGATAATGTGATGATGGATAATGGAATCGACATGTTGAATCCGGACGACATTGCCTCTATCGACGTTTTGAAAGATGCTTCGGCTACAGCGTTGTATGGTGCTAAAGGTGCGAATGGTGTGATTGTCATCACCACCAAAAAAGGGCAAAGAGCGAAAGGACAAAAAGCAAGCACGGGAAATGTGTTTTATGATTTTTGGTACGGCAGCAGCAGGTTTTCCAATGAAATGCCTTTGATGTCTGCATATGATTTGTACGATTTTCGCGTGGACGCTTATGCCAATGCATACATAGACAAGAATCCCACCCGCGACAGAGAAAAATACATAAGAGATTTTCTGACACATACCAATCCGGTAAGAAACAGAGCTTTTTCAAAAGAAGAATTGGAATCTTATGCAGACAGTCTTTCCTATAACTGGCTGGATGAAATAGTCAGAACCGGACTGGAGAAAAATCATTCTTTAGGTTTTTCCGGCGGTGGTCAAAACAGCAGTTATTACGTCAGTTTTGGATTTAACGAGCAAGTAGGACAATTAGTAAACTCCGGATATGAACGATATACAGGGAAAATGAATCTGGAACACGACGTAAAACCCTGGTTGAAAATAGGCTCCAACAACTCTTTTATTTATTCGAAGGAAAACCCCGTAGCCACGGACAACACATTTATTGTTGCCTTGCGTGCCAGTCCGCTTTTACCGATTTCTGAAGAATATTGGTATATGCGTGAAGGTAAAATCGATAATCAAAGCGCCAACAACCCTCTAAGGGACTTGAACGTTGTAAAAGACAGACACAAAATCCGTTTTTTCAATTCGAGCTTTGTCAGCATCAACCCCGTAAAAGACTTGGATATTCGCTCCACATTCTCCGTTGATGCTTTGTTGGAAGAAGATTATACCTACAATTCAACGGAAACCACTCAATCTTACAAATCTTCGGCTGACGGTCAGGCCATTCAGACAAAAAGTAAAAATCTGAATTGGCAATGGGATAATACCGCATCGTACAACACTATTTTTGCCGATGTCCACCGATTTTCAGCCATGCTCGGATTCAATATGTCTATGTACGACAATGCCTGGAACAGCATCAATGCTGTGGGCTTCGGAAACGACTGGTTTACCTATAAAAAAATAGACGGAGCCACTAAAAAAGAAGATTTTTACGTCAGTTCCGACTTCTCAACCGTATCGCAGATGTCTTATTTCGGTCGTCTCAATTATGTTTATGATTCCCGCTATTACCTTACGGCTACCTTGCGCAGGGATGGAGCGTCTAAATTCGGCTCTTCCAACAAATGGGGCACTTTCCCTTCCGTAGCTTTTTCGTGGAATATAACAGGCGAATCTTTCATGCAAGACCAACGTTTTATAAACAATCTTCGTCTGAGAACGGGATATGGACATGCCGGAAACCAAAACATTCCTTCTTATCGCTACCTGACGCTTTTCAACCCTCGAAGTTCTTTGGGATCGACCATATTGTTCAACGATGGTGTTCTTGGCAACCCGACTTTAAGATGGGAGACTCAAAAACAATTCAATGCAGGGCTCGATTTAAGTGTGTGGCAAAGCAGGATAAACCTGGTCGCCGATTATTTTTTCATAAACAACGATGGATTGCTGATGGGAAGAACCCTGGCACCATCCTACGGCTTCACGGGCGAAGTGGATAATGTCGGAGCAATGGAAAACAAAGGAGTTGAGTTGTCGTTAGATGTGGCTGTAATAAAAACAACCGACTTTCAGTGGAATCTGGGGATGACGTTTTCTGCGGACAAAAATAAGGTTACAAAGCTGTTCGATAACGCCAAAGAGATATACAATTTAGGAGGTTACTCGAACAATGAAATCCAACGCGAAGGAAACCTGTTCGTGGGCTATTCCATCAACAATATTTATGTTTATGAGTTTGACAGGATAGTTCAGGAATCGGATATGGAATACGTAAACTCCTTAAATGTGGGTTCCCGTATTGTGAAACCCGGAGATCCCCTGCCCAAGGATAGATTTGAAGATGGAATAATAAACGACAAAGACCGCTACATCATGGGCAGAAAAGACCCCGACTTTTATGGTGGAGTTACCACCAGCTTATCTTACAAAGGTCTTGCTCTCAACGTGATCACTACCTATTCCGCCGGTGCAAAACGCACCAGTTATCTTTACGAAACCTTGATGGGAGGCTACGGTACTTCCGCTGCCCACATCGATATGTTGAACCGATGGACACCCGAAAACACCGACACCAACATTCCACGAGCTTATTCGGATGGGGGAAGGTATGGATTGGGAGAAATGGACTGGGCTATTCAGGATGCTTCTTTTTTCAGAATCTCCAATGTGACTTTGTCTTACAGTTTACCACAAAAGTGGATTAATAAAGTCTACCTGAGCAACCTAAGGCTTTACACATCTTTAAATAACCCCCTTGTATTTACCAATTACAAAGGTTTTGACCCCGAAAGCGGTGACTGGTATCCTTCATCTAAAACGCTCGTTTTTGGACTGAACCTGGCCTTTTAAGATTTGAGAATGTATAATCATCAAAAAGCACACGAAAATGAAAAGAATATATATCGCATCGATTTTGATAGGACTCCTCTACGGTTTCACATCGTGTAGTGATTTCTTATTCGAAGATCCGCAAACCTCCATGTCCACTGAACAGATTTTTGCGGATATAGACAATATTCAACCCTATCTGAACGGTATTTATTTCAAATACAGAGACACCAGGGTTAACCGGAAAGGTTTCTTCTTGCTTTTAGGAACCGACGAAGTGCAACAGGGTGAATATCAGGTAAGAACTGAGGCTCAACAAAGTGGCTTGGATAAATACGACGGTTTTTACTTTCCGGAGAACAATTCCATCGCTCAGTTGTGGAATGTGCGTTGGCCCGTTGTTACACTTTCTACCATGGCTCTTTCATATTTGAGCGAGATGGAGAAGGATGCTTCGGAAACAGATCTTCCGAAAATCAAATCTTATATTGGACAAGCCTCTTTTTTCAGGGCTTGTGCATTGTTTGAGTTGGTTCAGTATTGGGGCGAACTGCCCATTCCCGATTTGCAGGGAGAACAAGTAATACTGTCCGGCAGGAAACCACTCCAAACGGTTTATGAAATGATTGAATCCGACTTCAATAAAGCAGTGGAATATTTATCGGAGAGAGCAAGTGCCGATGTCCGCATACCAAGAACCTGGGCTGCAAAGGCGATGCTCGCAAAAATGTATATGTCGGCATTGCCCGAATCCGGCTTCAGGGATTTGGCAAAAGCAAAAATATTGTTGAACAATATTATAACAGAAGGAGGTTTCAGATTGGTTAATCAATACGCCGACCTTTGGGACGGAACTAAAGATGTTTCAAGTGAAATACTCTATGCTTTCTACTTTAATAACATCTGGCCCGACACCAATGAATTGCAATGGTACGCAGGCTCTCGTGCCGTGTCGGGTGACCCGAATTGCTACATGGGAGGCTATGATTTAGGGCTGCCCACCAAGTATTGCTACGAAATAATAAGTAATGGAGGTATTTGGGAAGCGGGCGATTTGCGCAAAGACGAAAGCATACGTTATAATTTTTTCTACAATGGTAAAGCACCGGCTTCGGTAGCTGGTTTTGGCGAAGACCAAACGTCACCGCACATCAAGAAGTATGAAGACAAAAGAATTGATGGAGAAAAATCGTTTTATTATTCAGGTAAAAACGTGTATTTGGTAAGATATGCCGATGTCTTGTTGCTGTACGCCGAATGCTTAAATGAAGCAGGAGAAACGGGAGAAGCTGTTAACCTCATCAACAACACCATTCGCTCACGTGCCTGGGGCGGTAATTTGCCTGCAGAACTAAAATGGAACACAGCTATGTCTCAAGACGAGTTCAGAACTAAAATCATGGATGAACGCATGCGTGAACTCTGCTTTGAAGGTTGGAGACGCATGGATTTGATCCGCACGGGAAATTTTGTGGAAAAAGTTAAGACACATAATCGTTGGGCAAAAGAATCGGGAACTATTCAGAAGTTTCACGAGAGATTTCCCATTCCACACGTAGAGATTAAGCAAAATACGAATCTCTCGGAAAACGATCAGAACCCCGGTTACTGAGATAATAATGCAAATAAGCTTAAGAATGGATTAAACACCTCATTGAACGATCTTTATAGAAAAAACACTCAAGAATTTAAAATGAATTAAGATTAAAATTTATCGCTTATGAAAACAAGAATTTTACTACTATTTACGGTACTTTTTACCGTTACGATGTCGTGGGCAATTACTCCCAAGCAAGTGGAGTGGTCTATTATTGAAAACCCGCTGACAGAAGGAAAACTTCCGATGACAGCATCGGGACGATTGATTTGGGGTGACTACAACAACGACGGTCATCTTGACGCCTTTATAGTTGCCGGACAAAGTGCGGATGCACTGGTAGCCGAATTATATAAAAACAATGGCGACGGTACATTTACATTGGTAAATACACCTGATATTTACGGGGTTGCCTGGGGATCAGCCGCCTTTATCGATTACGACAACGACGGAAATTTAGATTTAATTGTGTGCGGTTCTCTGGATGCAACAGCTTCGGGGGCACTTACTTTCGTATATAAAAACTCCGGTGCTCCCAACTATGAATTTACTGAAGATGAGTCATTTACCTTGGCAGGAGTGTCTCCTGAAGGTGCCGACAATGGAACCCATATCCTGGAGGCCTTCGACTATAACAACGATGGCTGGATGGACTTGCTTGTAAACGGAAACGCGGGCGGCACTTGGGAAGTTGAAGCCGGTGGAAACGGCAGTTCTCGTATAGTTGCACTACTCAAAAACAATCAGGGTGTTTTGGAAGTCCAAACAAGTCCTGTTACGGGAATCGGCCATTTCCGTCCTGTCAACGGAGGTTCCATCCATACGGGAGATGTGAACAACGACGGATACGCAGATATCATAGTAACCGGATACCACAATGAAGATGATAATACGGTAACAGATTTATACATCAACAATAAAAACGGAACATTTACTCACTGGGCTGATTCAAGAAATGTATTTACCGGACACCAACAAGGAGAAACCGTTTTTTTGGATACAAATGCCGACGGATGGCTGGATATAGTAGAGGTAGGCAGGGATGTAAACAATGGTTGGGCGCATTTTGCCAATTTATTCATCAACAATAAGGATAACACCTTTACAAAAGTAGGAAGTGAAATAAGCAATCTGGTAGGTGGACAAGCAAGTATCTCCGCAGGTGATATTAACAACGACGGTCTGACTGACCTTTTCATAGCCGGGTGGGGAAGTGATGCCTCTTTTTATTACAATAATGGAGAAAACGTATTTACCAGGGTAGCCGTACCGGATATAACCAGAGCCAGAGGCGGTTCTGTCAACTTGGTTGATTTCAATGGCGATGGTAATTTAGACTATTCTATTTTCGGTTATCGCGATTATGGCGCAGGAACTCCGGAAAATCCGACTTGGCCCCATTTCTTTGTAAAAAATATGCTGGGAGAGGGGATAACAAGCAATGCGGCTCCAAGTGCTCCAACAAACTTAGCTGCATCTTACACAAAGGGTAAATATACATTGACCTGGAATAAATCGACCGATGATGTAACTCCAAAAGATGCCATACGCTACAACGTTTATGTGAAATATTCCGATGGAAAAACGTATTCTTATGTGCCGGCTCATATCAACACCGGGAAGTTGAAAGTAGGCGGAGGCGTTTTGTCTTTTATTTCGAGCAATTCTATTGAATTGAATTTACCGAAAGGGGATTACACCTTTGGTGTACAAGCAGTGGATCAGGCAAATGTCACCAGCGCCTTTACTACTATTACTTCCGCCCAGGCAGGTGTGGATAGAGTCTCTCTCCTGGAAGGTGCCCGGGTTTACGCTTCAAACAATAGAATTAATATTGTAAATAATACATCGAAAGATGTAAGTTGGTCTATCGTAAACCTTGCAGGACGGTTGATTGAAGACGGAATTTGTCACACTTCCGTTGAGGTAGAAGCAAACTCAACACTTCCTTCGGGAGTGTATTTAGTGAGATTGTCTCAAGGAGCTAACATTCAAACTATTAAGATCTCAATATTATAAATTAAATTCTAAAGTCATGAAAACAAAAACGTTACTAACTTTTGTGGTAGTTTTTACCACCATGATGTCTTGGGCAACCGGTCCCAAAGAAGTAACATGGGCTGTGATTGATACCCCCCTGATAGAAGGAAATCTTCCGGGGTCGGCTTCCGGCGCTCTTATTTGGGGCGACTACAACAACGATGGATACCTGGATGCTTTTATGATAGCAGGACAAGGAAGTGCTGTAGTCGGGTTATTTAAGAACAATGGCGATGAAACCTTCACTCCTGTCACTACGGGCATCACAGCACTCAATCAGGGATCTGCCGTTTTCCTGGATTACAACAACGACGGAAATCTGGATTTATTGATTGCAGGTAAAACCGATGCACCTCAAACCATTTTGTATAAAAACTCCGGTGCTCCGGATTACACATTCGAAGTGGACAGTGCCAATACCGACGTCCTGGTTGACGTATATACGGGAAGTAATAATTACAGCAGTCGTATCTTGGAGGCTTTTGATTATAACAATGACGGATGGACCGATATTCTTGTAAACGGGAATCACGATGCAAACTGGATAAACGGTTGTACCCGTGTGGTAGCTCTCTACAAAAACAACAACGGAACTTTTGAGCTACAGACCAGTCCTGTTGAAACGATGGGGCATTTCCACGGTGTCAATGGAGGGTCTATTCACGTGAGTGATGTCAATAATGACGGATTTGATGACATCATAGTATCCGGATATCTTGATGCCACCGGTAAGGGAGTAACAAACTTGTACATCAACAGGCAAGACGGCACATTCATGCATTACAACCCTGTTGATTTTACAGGTCATTACAGTGGAGAAACCGTTTTCTTAGATGTTAATCACGATGGTTGGAACGATATTGTAGAAATCGGTTGGGGTTTTGCTAATGTGTATATAAATAATCAAGACAACACGGTAACTCACATTGAAAGTTCAAGCTCAAATTTAGCCGGCGGATATGTATCCATTGCCGCAGGTGATGTCAATAACGACGGTTATATGGATTTGATGGCTGTGGGATATGGGTCAGGCTCCAATGTGTACTACAGCACGGGTGACAGTTCATTTATCCCCGTAACCTTACCTGAGGCTGCAAGGGCAAGACAGGGTAAATTAAACTTGGTTGATTTCAATAACGACAACAGCCTTGATTTTTCCAATTTTGGATATCGGGCAGATGATGCCGGTGCCGGTACATCTACCTGGCCCAATGTTTTTGTAAAGAACGCACTTGGGGAGGGAATTCCGGAAAACACGCCACCTACGGTACCGACAAATTTGGCATTTGCTTACGAAAACAACCAGTATACTATAACCTGGGATAAGTCGACTGATGACATTACTCCTACCGATGCCATCCGCTACAATCTGTACGTTAAGTATGAAGATAATTCGGTATTTTGTCTTGTACCCGCCGATATTACTACCGGAAGGTTAAAGGTGAATGGTATGAAGTCGTTTATTCAAACCAACAGTGTAAAACTAAATCTTCCGGAAGGGAATTACACGGTTGGAATTGCTGCCGTTGATCAGGCCTATGCTTCGAGTGCTTTCGCTACAGTGGATATAGATTCCGGTTCTGCGTTACAAATCAAAACATTGGATAAGGTTAAAGTTCTAGCTGTAGACAATGCGGTTTTGATAATGAATAACACGGAAAACACGCTGTCGTGCGATATTCTTTCTCTCGACGGAAGAGTAATCAATTCAGGCCTTATTCATGCGAAGTCAAGCACGTCAATTTCAATGAATAATAAGGGAGTTTATTTGGTAAAACTCAATGACGGCGAAAATGCACGAATTGATAAAGTGATTATGAATTAGTGAATCTCCGGTTAATTACGGGAAAGTGGCAACACTTTCCCGTAATTAATTTTTATTTAAAAAATATCCGTAAATTGCCTGACGAATCTAACTCAACGGAACGGCAACTATTTCAGCCCAACGGCAAGGCCTTGGGTTTTAAGATTGGTAAGTACGAATTGCGCCCTGTAAGTGCATAAGTGTAGAATAAAATTTTCAGCGCGGTTTCATTTAAAATACTATGCAAGGCTCTATCAAATAAATTTTGTAAACGATAATGCTAAGAAAAAAAACATTGTAAAATCACCTTTCACAAAAAAATGAAAAAACATAAAAACATCTGTTTCGTACTAATTATTAGCCTGATAAGCTTTTTTCATTCCAATACCTACGTTTCGGCTGTGGAAGTCAATGTAGGAAAGTGGCGATTGGTGATTAATGAAACAAACGGTAAAGCCGATATATACAATCAAAATACCCTGTTGATTGCAGACAATCAATGCTCTTATACCGTAAACAATACGACGAGAAGTCAGGAACAGTTATTAGCCAGGCAAATTCAGATAAACGACATTACCGATGCTTTTGGCAGCGGAAAAGTTGTTACTATCTCAGCCCGGGAAAACAGCGGGATCAAGGTTTATCATCGTTATTATCTTTACGACGATAAAGATTATATTTTAACCGAATTTTCGGTAGAATCAACGCAAGACATATCGTCGAATTATCTTGCACCGGTTAAAACATCGACAACGACAAACTTTTTACCTCATCTCAACAATAAAACACTTTTTGTTCCTTTCGACAACGACAGATGGGTTCGCTATAAAGCCGTCAACTTTGGGACCTCATCTACAAGTTACGAAGTGGGCCTGGTATTTAACGCCACTTCCAAACAGGGCCTGGTGCTTGGGTCTATTGAGCACGATACGTGGAAAACCGGCATCGTAATATCAACCAATGCGTTCAATGATGTGAAATCCATGGAGGTGTACGGTGGTATTACGTCTGAAGAAACCAGAGATGTGCTTTCCCATGGGAAGGTAAAAGGGAAAAAAATTAAATCTCCCAAAATATTTATCGGCTACTTTGATGATTGGCGTGTAGGAATGGAAACTTACGGTGATGCCAATGCCATCGTAGCTCCCAAGCTTCCGTGGAATAAGCCGAAGCCCTTCGGTTGGAACAGTTGGGGTGCACTTCAAACGAATGTTTCATATACCAACTCAACGCAAGTAGCTGATTATATTCATAATAACTTGCAAAACAATAATTTTTGCGATACGGACGGTGTGGTTTACATGGGGTTGGATTCTTATTGGGATAGGTTAACACTAACGGACAGAATCAGGTTTGTCAAATTCTGTAAAGCTCGCGGACAAAAAGGGGGTATCTATTGGACTCCTTTTGTGGATTGGGCTAAAAATCCCGATCGACTGGTCGAAGGTTCGAGTGATGTTTATTATAGAGACATCTATTTGTATGCAAATGGACAACCGATAAGAACAACTAACATAGATGCATATGCAGTGGACCCGACCCATCCTGCCAGTAAAAAAAGAGCTGAAACCTATATTTCCCAGTTCAAATTGGCCAAATTTGAGTATCTTAAATTGGATTTTTTGACCCATGGCTCCTTAGAAGCGGATACGTACTATGACGATACAATATATACCGGAATACAGGCTTACAATCAAGGTTTAAAGCATATTGTAGATTATTTGGACAATTCAATGTATATAAACTTTTCCATCGCACCGCTTTTCCCGGCTCATCACGCACACGGGCGCAGGATAGCGTGTGATGCTTACGCAGCTATGACCGGTGATATGAGTACGGAATACACCTTGAATTCACTGACCTATGGTTGGTGGCTCGATCATGTGTATAATTACAACGATGCCGACAATGTGGTGTTGAATGGCGTAAATATCGGCGAAAACAGGGCGAGAATCACCTCTTCGGTGATCACAGGCATCTTTATCATCGGCGATGACTATAGTGAAACAGGTCCGCAAATACCCAAACTAAGAGCTCCGGAACTGTTAACCAAGCCGGAGATAAGTAAAATTGTGCACTATTGCAAAGCGTTCCGTCCGGTAGAATCGGCAGAAGGCGATGCCGCTGCCGATATGTTTATCACCACCCTTGCGGATACCACTTATGTGGCTTCATTCAATTATACCATCAATGCCAAACCTGTTCTGATTGATTTTGATAAAATCGACCTGACCAAAGGCACACGGTATGTGGTTCATGAATTGTGGACCAATACTTTCTATGAAAAAATTGACTCATGGATAGAAAACCTGCCAAGGAGAGATGTCCGGCTATTTAAGATTTATCCCAGATCATCTTCTGAACTGGAGCAGGTAGGGGCAAACAAGCATTTTTCTATTTTTCCCAATCCGGCTTCGAATGAACTTCGTTTTAATCTGGAAAATAATGAGGTGATAAAGTCAGCATCGGTTTACTCCTTAATTGGCAACAAAATCAAAAATCTGAATGTAGCTGATACCCGTAAAATACCCATCGATGATTTGGCTAAAGGGACTTATATTGTTAAAATAGAATCGGATAGAGACCAATTCTACACTTCTGTATTTGTTAAAAAATAACAGGCTTGTCAAAATAAACTGCATCTATGTATAAAAAATTCTTATTAAGCTTCTTGCTGCCGGCCCTCGTTTGTACTTCCCTTAACGCAAAACAGATAAAGCTGTTGGCTATTGGGAACAGTTTTTCGGACGATGCCATAGAAGCCAATCTATATGAGCTTGCCAGAGAAGATGGCGACACCATCGTCATTGCCAACCTGTACCTTAGCGCCAGCACTTTGGAAATGCATGCCACCAACGCTGCCAATAATAATTCTTCTTATTCCTATAGAAAAATTGTAAACGGTATACGTACGGAAATGCCGAATTATTCTATTGAAACAGCTTTAGCGGAAGAAGACTGGGATTATATCTCTTTTCAGCAGGCCAGCCAATTCTCAGGTCTGTACGACACTTACTTCCCTCATTTAACCAATTTAAAATCTTACGTGGAGGAACGCGCAACCAATCCAAACGTACAGTTTGTTTTTCACTCCACATGGGCTTATGCTCAAAACTTCAACGCTACCAACTTCGATTATTACAATCGGGATCAGATGACTATGTACAATGCCATTGTCGATGCATCTCACAGAGCAGCCGAAGAAGTCGGAATCAGCATTGTTATTCCTGCCGGGACGGCCGTACAAAACGGCAGGTCGAGCATTATAGGAGATCATTTTTGCAGGGATGGCTTTCACCTGGAATTGACTTACGGAAGATACACGGCTGCTTGTACCTGGTACGAAAAATTGTTTAACAAGGTGGTGGTTGGAAACAAATACAGGCCATTCACCGTTACTGCTTTTCAAGCAAAAATAGCCCAATATGCGGCTCATTACGCTGTGGAAAATCCGAAGAAAGTCACTTCTTTGGCTTATCTGGTGGACGATACGGAAAAAGTGCCGTTCAACAACAGGATTAATTTAAGTTTTGGAAGTTCAGCAACACAGGGAGCCTGGAATGCTTTGGAAAGCTATACTGTCGGTGCCGGGATAAATGATCTGAAGGATATTTACAGCGATATCACCGATGTTGATGTGGTAGTTATCAATCGCTTTTCCGGAATAAATTCAGAGGGTCCTACTACTACTGCGACAGAACTGAATATGCCCGGCGATGTCACCAAAAAATCCTTTTTCGGCAATAAAAAACAATTTGGCGGAATGGCTACCCCAACGGCAGTCGTTAAATTTAGCTCATTGGATAAAAACGAGACCTATGATTTTGTGCTTTTTGGTAGCATGATGAACTGCACGGACAACAGAGAAACTTATTACAAATTTTCGGGAAAGATCCCGGCAGATACCATCCTTTATTTGAACGCGAGCAATAATATTAAAAGGCTGGTAAAAGCTGTCGGAATAGCTCCCAACGAAAGCGGAGAAATTGAACTGGAAGTCGGGCCGGGACCCAACAACGATAATTCGCGCGGCTTTTACTATATCACCGCCTTAAGTTTCGCTCCCCACGATGCCGCGTCCGGACTAGACGACCCGCTGCATTTCTCTGTAAATGCTTACCCCAATCCCTTTGATAAACACTTAAATATCAGCCCCAATATTGATATTGAGAGTATTAAAATGATGAGTCTCGATGGAAAGGTAATTCATTCGGTCAACCGTCTTGCTTGTGGTAAAACTCATCAAATAAACACAGAAAAAATACCATCCGGGGTATATATCGTTTCCATTACGAATAATGGGGTGAGGGATTATTTGAAAGTGGTGAAAAATTGATAAACCCCTCTGCCCCGCACAACGCTCATACTGTAACTATTTGTTGCGGGTTGCATGTTTGCGAGTTCCGGGGCCTCGCGGGGTAGGTGATCACGAGGTCGAAACTACTCAGGGACTCGCTTGAAGCTATCTCAAATATTCTTCCGCCAGAGCCACCCAATAGGTTGCGCCGCGGCTAAGCATATCCTGATTGAAAACATATTTGGGGTGGTGCACCATAAAGGTGTCGCCGTTGCCTATCATGCAGTATGTGCCTGCTTTCTCTTTCAGCATAAAGGCGAAGTCTTCGCTGCCCATGTAGGGGTGCATGTTTTCCACCACCTGATCCTCGCCGAAGGTGGCTTTTGCTACCTTTGCCGCCCACCTGGTGTTTTCGGGAGTGTTGATTAATACTGCTCCTGCTACGCCCTCGCGAATTTCGTAACCGCAATTAAACGCTTCAGCTTGTGCTTTGGTAATTTTGCGGATTTTGTCGAGAACCATGATACGGAGGTCGGCCTCCATATTACGTATGCTCAACCGCAGGATAGCTTTCTGGGGAACGGCGTTACCTGCTATACCCGACTGGAAAGCTCCTACGTTTACCACCGAGTTTTTCCATGGCGATACGTTGCGGCTTACGATAGTTTGCAGTGCCATTACCAGCGAAGCTCCGCACACCAACGGGTCGATGCTTAACTCGGGCATTGAACCGTGTGAGCCTTTACCTGTTAGTTCAATTTCCCAGTTGTCCACGGCGGCCATGGTTTCGCCTTCGCGGAAATGAAATTTTCCTAACGGCAAGCCCGGCATATTATGCATTCCGTACACGGCGTCAACAGGAAAACGTTTAAACAGTCCGTCTGCGACCATTGCCGGTGCTCCTTCCATGGTTTCTTCGCCGGGTTGGAAAATCAGGCGTACGGTTCCGTTGAAGTTTTTGGTTGTTGCTAAGTATTTTCCTGCGCCAAGCAACATCGTGGCGTGTGAGTCGTGTCCGCAGAGGTGCGACCAACCCTCTATTTTGCTCTTGTACGGTAAATCGTTGTCTTCTAAAATAGGTAGTGCATCAAAATCGGCACGCATACCAATAGATTTCTTTCCATTGCCCACGGTCATAGATGCCACAATTCCTGTTTTTCCAATGCCTTCCACCACATCGTAGCCCCACGATTTCAGTCTCTCGGCTATGTACTTGGCGGTTTTAGGCGTGTCCATATTGAGTTCTGGGTTTTGGTGCATGTAGTCCATCCACTCTTTCATTTCGGGTTGGAGCTTTGCGACTGCAGATAATAGTTTATCGTTCATAACATTGAAATTTTATGGGTTTGTTTTCGATCGTAAAGGTATAATTATTCTCATAAATTGCTTGTTGAAAAATGCGAATAAAAAAAATTAAAAAATTATTTTTTTAACTACATCGTAAAGGAAAAACCATACATTTGTCGCGAAAAAAATTCAATGTTCAAGATAGGTTCCATGAGAGTTAAATTGAACAAAATCACAGATATTCATTCACATCAACAACTAAATGTATGAAACGAACAGGTCAAGTACTACTCATTTTTACCCTTATCTGTACAGCGGTTTTTGCTCAAACTAATGAAGAGACAGACAAATCTTCAACATGGAAAATGGTCGGCAATGCCCAATATGTTACTCAACATCATTGGCGTGGACTCGGTAGAGGTCCGCTGTTTGGCGAGGCTCCGGCTTTTGAGCCGAGTATCAGCTTCTTCAATAAGAACTGGAATGTGGGTGTTGTTGCCGGCGGCTCTTTCGACGGGGTTTATAAGGTCGTAATGCCGTGGATTTCGTTTTCGCCCGTAAAAAACTTATGGATTGGCGTTTGGGATATTTATTCTCCCGGAAAGAAATTGTGGACAAACCAGGCCAAGCCATTCGATTTCGGACTCACAACTTCCAACCACTTTGTGGACGCTATGATCTTCTACCAACTGCCGTGGCTTCCACTCACGTTGAAATGGGCGACAATAGTTACGGGAAAAGACCCGAATACCGAAGGAAAAAGAAATTTCACCACATATACCGAGCTTTCGTACGCGCATCGTTGGAATGACTTCAGCGTTTGGGGTGGCCTGGGTGTTACGCCCTGGAAGGGACTGTACAATGCAGATAAAGGTGGTGTCAACAACTTGGAGCTGAAGTTTCAATACGATTTCAGGCTGTATGAACCGGTAACCATGCCCTTATTTGCCAAATTCGCATACAGCCCGCTTTCGGAACAATTTCATTTTGTGGCGGGTGCAAGTATAACAATTCCCTATTCATTCAAATAAAACCTCAAAGCAATGCAAACAACAACTTACAAAGGAACAGATAAAGTACTTATAGGCTTTATATTAGCTGTTTTGACTTTTTGGCTTTTTGCCAACTCCATGATGAACGTGTCGCCTGTGATGACCGAAAAGCTCGGCATGGACGCGAATACGATGAACATCGCCGTGTCGCTCGCTGCCCTGTTTTCAGGGATTTTCATAGTTGTGATAGGTGGATTGGCCGATAGCATCGGTCGTGTAAAAACGTTCAAAATCGGGTTATATTTAGCTATAGCAGGCTCGCTTTTAGTGGGACTATCACCCAAAGGTAGCCTTGCTGTGCCCATGCTTCTTACAGGGCGCGCTTTGCAAGGTCTTTCGGCGGCCTTCGTAATGCCGACCAGCTTGGGTATGATTAAAATTTTCTGGGAGGGCAAGGAGCGTCAACGCGCTATCAGTCTTTGGTCTATCGGAACATTTGGTGGATCGGGATTAAGCTCACTTACAGGAGGAATTATTGCATCGAGCCTGGGTTGGAGATGGATTTTCTTTTTTGCAGTAATAGTGGCAATCATAGCTTTATATTTGACAAAAGAACTTCCTGAAAATAAACGCGAAGGAGCAGGCAAATACAAAATTGACTGGGGTGGAATAATCGTGTTTATGATTGCCATGATCGCCTTGCAGATTTTCATTACCAACGGAAACAAATTGGGCTGGACAAACTGGATAACCATTGTTTTAGTTGCCATTACAATAGTATTTGGCTACTTGTTTGTTCGCGTTGAAAAAAGATCACCCTATGCTTTTGTAGATTTTGGTTTGTTTAAAAACAAAATATTTACGGGAGCTACCTTGGCAAACTTCTTCATCAACGGAACTTCAGGTATGCTTATCGTTTCTCTTACATTGATGCAGCGTGGGGCACAATTCTCGGCTATGGAAGCCGGGTTGCTGACATTAGGTTTTGCTATTGTCGTTATCTTGTTTATTCGCGTGGGTGAAAAGCTACTTCAAAGATTTGGTGCAAAAAAACCTATTATCTGGGGAGCACTAATAATTTGTGTAGCCATTATACTGCTTATGCAGACACAGATAATGACAGGGCAATATGTTGTGTTGGCAGTTATTGCTTACTCGCTTTTCGGATTGGGTTTGGCTTTCTTTGCCACTCCGGCTACCGATGCCGCTTTATCCAACTTGCCCGACAGTCAGGCAGGTAGTGGAGCAGGGATTTTCAAAATGGCATCATCGCTTGGAACAAGCTTCGGAGTTGCCATTGCAGCAGGAATTTACACGGCAGTAGTCTCCAGAACAGAGCCGATAGGCTGGTTGAGCAACATCATAGGCTTCGTAGGCAGACAAGATAATGTGGTCATTCGACAAGGAGCAATGCTCGGTTTGGCTTTCTGTCTGCTTTTGGCGATTTTGGTGATTGTATCGGTGTCAACAAGCATACCGGATAAGAAAAAGACAGACAATGTAAAATAATTTTTGCATATCATGACTACAAAATCAGTACAGTACAAAGGAAATGACAAACTTTTGTTTGGTATTATTCTGGGTGTACTGGCATTCTGGCTTTTTGCCCAAACTACGCTAAATATCAATGTAGATATGGCGAAAGATTTGGGCATGGAATCCTCGATGATGAATATTGCCGTGTCGATAACATCGTTGTTTTCCGGCATTTTCATCGTGGTGTTCGGTGGCCTGGCCGATAAAATCGGTCGAGTAAAGATGGTAAAGTACGGGTTTTATTTCAGTATTATCGGTTCTTTGCTGGTTGGGTTTACTCCTGTGGGCGGTGCATCCGGCGTAGTGTTGATTTTAGGACGTATTTTTCAGGGACTTTCCGGAGCGGCTATTATGCCCTCGAGTTTGGCATTGGTAAAAGCTTATTGGGAGGGAGCCGAACGTCAGCGCGCCATTAGTCTCTGGTCCATGGGTTCGTGGGGAGGTTCCGGATTTGCTGCACTTTTCGGCGGATTGATGGTAGGCATCGGCTGGCGTTATATTTTCTTTGGAGCAGCAGCTATATCGCTTATAGGTTTGTTGATGATAAAAGATACACCCGAAAGCAAAGCCGAAGTTACAGACAATAAAAAAACCGACTTTGCTGGAATCATTACCTTTATGTTATCGATGATCGGCTTGCAACTTTTGGTAACTAAAGGTTCGGAGTTTGGTTGGACAAGTCCGTTGGGACTTACTCTTATTCTGTTGACAGTGGCATTTGCACTCCTGTTCTTCAAAATTGAAAAAGGGAAAGATGGAGCCTTTATCGATTTTAAACTATTCAATAACTTAACTTTCACCGGTGCCACCATATCCAACTTTATGATAAACGGAACCGCAGGCATGTTGATTGTTTCGCTTGCATTGTTGCAAGTGGGAGGAAACCTTACGGCAAAAGAAGCAGGACTTCTTACGCTCGGATATGCCATCTCTATTGTGTTGTTTATTCGTGTGGGAGAGAAGTTATTACAACGTTTCGGAGCCCGCAAACCGATGATTTGGGGTTCGCTTATTGTGGGTTTAGCCATCATTCTGTTGATGTTTACCAATGTGATGACCGGCACGTACAAGATTTTAGCCATTATATCGTACACACTTTTCGGTTTGGGATTGGCTTTTTACGCCACACCATCTACCGATGCAGCACTCTCCAACTTGCCTGAATCGCAGGCAGGCTCAGGCTCGGGGATTTATAAAATGGCATCGTCGCTTGGGGCGGCATTTGGTGTGGCTATTTCCGCCGGTGTTTTCGCGACACTAAACGTAGGAGACAACATCACCTGGATGGAGGGTGTGCTTACTTTCGTGGGCCGACAAGACAACGTTGTAGTTCGTCAAGCGGCCACCATTGCCTTAGGTGTAAACCTGATGATGGTTGTGATGGCTATTGTAAGTATTATGGTTACTATTCCCAAGTCGGGTGGAAAACTTAAGAAATAAGTAAAGCTATCTAACGATGATTTTGTGCCTTGGTGGTGGAATACTGCCAAGGCACGATTTTTGTTTGTTCGCCGGCCCGAACATTCTCTAAGCAACAGTTAAATATAATAGGAATAGATTTTTTTAACATTGAAACTATTGTTTTTAAAAATATATCGTCTACCTTTGTATCGGCTTCCGATATAACGAGCGGCAATATAGTCTATAGAGACAATGAACAATGAAACAAATATTGTATTAACTGAAGCAGTATTTTATATTCTGCTCGTCCTGCATAAACCTCTCCATGGCTATGGAATTATGCAGGAAACTGAAATTATGAGCGGAGGCAGGTTAAAACTTTCCGCAGGAACTCTTTACGGTGCTCTGTCGTCTTTACTCGAAAAAAAATGGATTATCGAGTTGCCGATGGAAGAGGGCAGTCGTAGAAAAGAATATGAGATTACTTCGCTCGGCAAAGAAGTGGCAAAGATAGAGCTAAGCCGTTTGGAAGAATTGGTAAGAAATGGTAATAGTATCATCGAACGATAATTATCGGTGAAACAGCTATTTAGAGATAATTTTCGATTATAAATTGACGACAGATTCTATGTGTTTTTAAAAAATAAAAGGCATGAAAAAGAAAGTTTACAAATTATTTTTTGTTTGGGAATACGACAAAGAAGAGAAATGGCTCAATAAGATGTCCGCAGAGGGCTGGCAACTGATAAAAGGCAGTTCTTACAGCTACCTTTTTGAAAGGGGAGAGCCTAATGAATATGAGTATAAATTAGAATTGTTAGACGAAGAGCCCGACTCTCTCAAAAGCAAAAACTACATTGACTTCCTAAAAGAAGCTAATATTGAGAATGTAGGGAAATGCAGAAATTGGATTTTTCTGCGAAAGAAGACGGCTGACGGTGGGTTTTCATCGGATAATAAAACTTTAAGTCACATCAATCATTCTTTGCGTGTAGAGGAAATTTATCACACAAGCAGAAATACATTTATCTTGTTATTGTCGATTGCGTTTATAGGGTCTTTTGTTACAGGTTATTTACCGGAATCTGCCATAGTGAGTTTTTTTAGCGGTTTTTTCATGGGAATTGGTATATCGGCTGCTGTTCTTTCTTTAATCTTAATGCCGATTATGCGAGCTAATTTTAAAAAAATAAAAAACCACATTCGCGAATTATATATAGTCGAAGGGGTATAAAAAGAATCTGTGAAGACGATCGGTATAGAAGGCAATCAAAGCGCTGGATGAGTGTATAAAAAGGTAAATATAATTAGCCAAACAGATTGTAAAACAAATAATTAATTTAAAAAGTGAAAATCAAGAGAATGGGCTTATTGGCCACAATAATTTTAACAACTATGATGGTAAATGCACAGCCGTTTGCCGGTGATTGGAAAGGAGCTATTTCTGTTCAGGGAATGGAGTTGGAACTTATTTTCCACATCGCGGAAGATAATGGCACTTATGCTACAACACTGGATATTCCGATGCAAGGTGCAGCAGGAATTCCGGTAGAAAAGACCGAAGTAGAGGGTAGTAAATTAACCCTCAATATGTCAGCTTTACAGGCTAGGTATGAAGGTACTCTGAACGTTGAGAGTATTGAAGGAACCTTCAAGCAGATGGGACAGGAGTTTTCGTTGGTTTTGAAAAAGTTCGAAAGTAAACTGCCCGGAAATCCCGCACTGGTGTCGTCCGATGAAGAATTGCAGCAACTTGTAGCTTATGACGCAGGCAATTACAAGTATAGGGTGGAAGACTATTTTTCACGTCCGAAAGCGAGTTCATTTCAACTCTCACCCGATGGTAAATATATGTCTTATCGTGAAAAGGAAGATGGAAGTACCAAACGTCATGTGTACGTTAAGGAGATTGCCACCGGAAAAGTTACCCGTATTTTGGAAGAAAAAGACGAGTTGATTCGCGGTTATTTTTGGAAAAACAACGAGCGACTTCTTTATATGATGGACCAAGGGGGAAACGAACAATACCACATTCATGCCGTTAATGTCGATGGTTCAAACAACGTGGACTTGACGCCCTATGAAGGTGTTCAAGCCGGTGTTGTCAGTATTTTGAAGGATCAAAAAGATTACGTTATTGTTCAAATGAACAAAAACAACAAGCAGGTTTTTGAGCCTTATAAACTGAATGTCGTTACCGGAGAAATGGAGCAACTTTACGAGAATAAAGATATCGCCAATCCAATTCAAGGCTACGATTTTGATAAAGACGGCAACTTGCGCGGATATAGCCGCCTGGTAAACGGTGTAGAATCTGAACAGTGGTATAAAGATCTGGCGACCGGGGAATTTAAGCTTGTAAAACAGATGAAATGGTACGATTCTTTCGGTATCGCAGGCTTTAATTATGACGGTAAGAACCCTGACGAGGCTTATGTGGTTACCAATCTCGATTCGGACAAAGCGCGTATTGTGCTGTATGACTTCAAGAAAAACTCTATTGTAAAAGAAGTTTTCTCCAATCCTGATTACGATGTAGCCAACATGAGCCGCAGTCGTAAGCGGAATTATGAAATCGACTATTTTGCTTACAACGGCGAAAAGTATGTTATCACGCCGGTCAGCGATTTCTTTAAGAGTTTCACCAAACAAATGGAGAAAGAATTTCCCGGGAAAGAGTTCTATGTTGTTGATTCGGATGACGATGAAAACACGTTCCTGATAGTTGTCCAAAGCGATAAGCTGTACGGTACGTACTATCAATACGATAATAAAACCAAACAATTCTCGCTGCTTTATGACTTAATGCCACAGCTAAAAGAAGCTGATATGGCAGAAATGCGTCCGATTACATTCACAAGCCGAGATGGACTCACTATTCACGGCTACATCACATTGCCTAAAGAAGCTTTGACAGGTGAAAAAGTGCCCTTGGTAGTAAACCCGCACGGGGGTCCGCAAGGAATTCGTGACGAATGGGGCTTCAATCCCGAAACACAACTTTTTGCAAGTCGAGGCTATGCTACGCTTCAAGTAAACTTCCGTATATCCGGCGGTTATGGAAAAGAGTTCCTGAAAGCAGGTTTCAAGCAAGTGGGAAGAAAAGTGATGGACGATGTGGAAGATGGTGTAAAATACGTGATTGAGCAGGGCTGGGTAGATAAGGACAAAATGGCCATCTATGGCGGTAGCCACGGAGGATATGCCACATTGATGGGATTGGTGAAGACACCCGATCTCTATGCTTGTGGGGTAGATTACGTGGGGGTTTCGAATATTTTCACCTTTATGAATTCCATTCCCGAATATTGGAAACCCTATTTGGATATGCTAAAAGAAATCTGGTACGATATTGATAATGAAGAAGAAGCTGCCATTGCAAGAGAAGCTTCGCCGGCGTATCAGATTGATAAAATAAAATCGCCGCTCTTCGTAGTGCAAGGAGCTAATGACCCACGCGTAAACATCAACGAAAGTGACCAAATAGTGGAGAAACTTCGTGCCAAAGGAGTAGATGTGCCCTATATGGTGAAGTATAACGAAGGACACGGTTTTGCACACGAAGAAAACAGCATTGATTTCTACAAAGCCATGCTTGGATTTTTGGCGAAATATTTGAAGTAATATAAATCGCAGACCGATGTAGGACGAAGTGGATTAATACAAACCGGGAGTATCAGTTATATCGACGCTCCCGGTTTTTATTTTGATATTCTATAGAAAAAAGTACTACCTTTACGACTGTGAGCAAACCAGTACAATCAATTATAATTGAGCTAATTAGATGAGATAAGGAACCCAACAAGAAGGGGAGCAGAACAATTATTGAAAAAGATTGAGAAATAACGAATGAAACGAAGTAAAATATTCGGACTTCAGCCAAACGCCTTCTTTACGGGGTTGACAAGTTTTTTTACCGACACATCAGCTAAAATGGTATATAGCGTTATGCCCCTTTTTTTACTATCAATAGGAGCATCTAAAACAACCATTTCCTTGATTGAGGGAATTGCAGAAAGCACAGCTTCTTTATTAAAGGCTATTTCAGGCTATTGGAGTGATAAGATTGGTAAAAACAAGCCATTTATGATTATTGGATATGGTATTACAGCCATGATAACTCCCTTATATGCATTAGCAAGAATGCCAATCCAGATTTTATTTTTTCGTTTCTTCGAGCGTATTGGAAAAGGATTAAGAGCTGCGCCACGAGATAGTCTTATAAGTAGCTCAATTAAAAAAAATGAAGCCGGCAAAACTTTTGGGTTTCAGAAAGCGATGGACAATAGCGGAGCCATTGTTGGGCCCTTGATGGCATTCTTGTTATTATCTGTTTCTTCATTAAATTATTCTTACCTATTTTTGCTGGCAACCATTCCTGCCATTCTTGGCGTACTGACAATTGTCTTTTTCGTAAAAGAGGCAAAAACAGAAAAAAAAGAGACCGCTAAAAAGATTTCGCCAAAATATCTACCAAAGAAATTTTATTTCTTTCTTATTATAATTTTTGTATTCACTCTCGGCAATTCAGCAGATGCGCTATTATTGGTAAAAACCAGCGAAACAGGTATCGATAAATCGTACGTCCCATTTGTGTATATGATATTTAACACAGTATCCGTATTACTTGCCATACCTATTGGGAAATTATCGGATAAGATTGGTCGTGAAAAATTGATTATTTTGGGTTTTTTAGTATATGCCATTGTCTATTACCTTTTCGGCAGATTCAATAGTATGAATGTTTTTATTTTCTTGTTTATGCTGTATGGATTTTACAGTGCATTGACCGATGGCAGCCAGAAGGCAATGATTTCCGATATTGTAAGTAAAGAATTGAAAGGTACGGGGTTTGGTATTTATCATGCTGTGTTGGGAATAACCTTGTTGCCTGCGAGTTTAATCGCCGGACTACTCTACGACAGGGTTAACTCAAATGCACCTTTTTATTTTGGGTCTGCAATGGCATTCACTGCCACCGTTTTGATGATCATATTCACTGTTTTGGGTAAGAGAAAACAAAAATTAACTAATGGATTACAGAGATAGGTTTTTATGCCGGTAGCCGAAAACCTTAGCTTTTCTAAGGTGGCAAATCAATTATGAATCGGATAATAAAAAAATAATTTCATGAGAGTATTTTATATAAGTTTTTTAATGCTGCTGTCTACGGTAAGCATTGGAGCTCAGACTCTGGATGAGTGCCGTCGTCTCGCACGGGAGCATTATCCCGAAATCAGGCAATACAATCTTGTTACCCGGACAGAACAGTTTAATGTATCGAATGCGGCAAAAGCATGGATACCACAAGTGGTTTTGTCGGGACAAGCAACGTATCAGTCGGCAGTTCCCGCCTATCCCGAAGCCCTCAAAAACATGATGCAAGCCAATGGTGTGGATATGTCGGGTACAGGTATGAATAAAGACCAGTACAGGATTGCTGTTGATGTTACTCAAAACATTTGGGACGGCGGTCAATCAAAAGCGAGTAGGGCTATGGCCGAAGCGGAAGCAGCCGAACAGCGCAGTCGTGCAGATGTATCGCTCTACGATTTGCAGTCGAGGGTGGATGGTCTGTACTTTGGCATTTTACTGCTCGATGAACGTATGGAACAAACCAAGGCTATGATTGAGGTATTGGGGAGCAACCTGAGTCGTATGCGTACCTATCATGAAAACGGCGTTGCGTTGCAATCGGATGTTGATGTGATGGAGGCAGAATTGCTTACCGCTCAGCAACAGTTGGGCCAGGTGGAATCCTCCCTAACAAGCTATCGCCGTATGTTGGAGATTTTTATCGGTCAGTCGCTGATTTCCGATAAGTTAGAACGGCCAGCCATGCCGATTATTCAGGGCTACACTTCAACACGCCCCGAATTCGCTCTGCTCGATGCTCAGGAAAACAGGTTAACTGCGCAAAGAAGGGCTATCAACTCATCGGTGATGCCTCGTTTTGGAGCCTTTGCGCAAGGCTACTACGGCTACCCCGGCCTGGATATATTTAAAGACATGACCTCTACGGAATGGACCCTGAATGGCATCGTGGGCGTGCGCATGTTGTGGAATATAAGCGCATTCTACACCAAAAATAATAATCTTGAAAAAATAAACATTGCTCAACAACAATTAGCCGTTCAGCGCGAAATATTACAATTCAATACCAGAATGCTGACCACACAGGACGATGGCGAGATTGCCCGACTTCGTAAGGCGGTTGAGAATGATGCCCGTATTGTGGAATTACGTCGCTCGGTACGCATGGCTGCGGAATCACAGCTTAAAAACGGCGTTATCGATGCCACGGATTTACTGCGTAAAATCACCGACGAAACAACAGCGGCACTCAATCGTAATGTACACGAGATAGAATTGCTACAAGCTATTTATAAATTGAAACATACATTAAACGAATAAGATATGAAACGAGTGGTTTATATCGCCGCAATAATACTTACCGTATCATCGTGCGGTAAAAAAGCGGAATTTGATGCGCAGGGTACTTTTGAGGCTATCGAAGTGGTGGTGTCATCGGAAGCTACAGGCCGCATTTTGAGTTTTGAAATTGAAGAAGGTATGCCCGTTAAAGCAGGCATGGAGCTGGGCTTGATCGATAGTCTGCAGCTCCATCTTCAGTATAAGCAGTTGTCGTCACAACTTTCGGCACTATTGGACAGTCGTCCGGATACAAAGGCGCAAGTCGCAGCACTACGTGAGCAGATAGCCAAACAAAAGAGGGAGCTTAAGCGAGTGGGGAACATGCTCAAAGACGCTGCCGCCACGCAAAAACAATACGACGACATTGAAGCACAGATACGTATTCTCGAGAGTCAACTTTCGGCAACGCTCTCAAGCCTCGATAAAAGCACCGCTACCATCAACAACAATGCGGAAGCTCTCGAAGCACAGATGGCTGCTCTTGCCGACCGTATGGCAAAATGCCGGATAGCGTCGCCCGTTGATGGTACGGTACTGGTGAAGTATGCCCAAGCAGGTGAGTTGGCAACAATGGGTAGGCCCTTGATGAAAATTGCCGATCTCAACAACATTTATCTTCGTGCCTATTTCACATCCAATCAACTTGCCCACATAAAACTGGGCGACGAAGTTATAGTTACAGCCGACTTCGGAGGTGATGAACGTTACGATTATGCGGGTCGTATTACATGGATTTCGCCCGAAAGTGAGTTTACGCCAAAAACCATACAGACGAAAGATTCGCGGGCAAATCTGGTCTATGCCGTAAAAATTGCCGTAAAGAACGATGGCCGCCTTAAAATCGGATTGTCGGGCAATGTGAAATTGTAGTATGGATGTGATAGATGTAAGCGGTCTTTCAAAGAGTTTCGGAAAAGTTAAAGCTCTCGATTCGGTCTCGTTTTCGGTTAAGCGGGGCGAACTATTTGGTCTTATAGGTCCTGATGGTGCAGGCAAGACCACGCTTTTTCGTCTGCTTACTACATTGCTCAATCCCGATACAGGCACAGCATCGATCGATGGTTTAGACGTTATAAAAGACTATCTTAAGATACGTTCGCGAGTGGGTTATACGCCCGGTCGATTTTCACTTTATCCGGACCTGACGGTGGAAGAAAATCTTATATTTTTTGCCTCACTCTTTGGCGTTAAGGTTGAAGATTCATACGACCTCATTGCTCCGATCTATAAACAAATTGAACCTTTTCGTACACGCCAGGCGGGTAAACTATCGGGTGGCATGAAACAAAAACTCGCTCTCTCTTGTGCATTAATTCACCATCCGAGCATGCTCTTTCTCGACGAACCGACAACAGGTATTGATGCCGTATCGCGTGGTGAACTTTGGGATATGTTACAAAAACTCAAAGAGAAAGGGATTACCATCCTGGTATCTACTCCTTATATGGACGAAGCTTCACTTTGTGACCGCATTGCACTATGTAACGAAGGACGTATTTTGGGAATAGACAGCCCGCAAGGAATTGTTGAAAAATTCAATTTGAAGCTTTATGCTATTCGTGCCGACAATATGTTTACTCTGCTCGAAGCAGCACGACAAGTTGAGGGTGTGGTAGAGTGTTACCCGTTTGGACAAACGCATCACCTTATTGCAGATGAGAAGTTTGATATACACCGCTTTACAGAGCAGTTGGAAGCCTTGAGTAATCTTACTATTAAACCTACGAAACCTGCTATTGAAGATGTATTTATAAAGCTGATGAAACAATGAGCGAAACAGTAATTTCAGTACGCAACCTTACCAAACGTTTTGGCAACTTCACTGCTGTAAACAATATCTCTTTTGATGTTTACCGGGGTGAGATTTTTGGTTTTCTCGGTGCCAATGGGGCGGGAAAAACTACCGCCATGCGTATGCTCTGCGGATTGAGCTATCCCACTTCGGGAAGCGGTACGGTTGCAGGTTTTGATATTACACGCGAAGGCGAGATGATCAAGCGCCATATCGGCTACATGAGTCAACGTTTTTCTCTTTACAATGACCTTACGGTTGGCGAAAATATCAAGCTTTTTGCAGCTATTTATGGACTCTCGAAACAGGATACCGGAAAGCGTACAGATGAACTGCTTGACAGGCTTAATTTTTCGTCGGAGCGCCATACACTCGTTGGCTCCTTACCATTGGGGTGGAAGCAAAAACTGGCGTTTGCAATTGCCACGGTTCATCGTCCCGAAGTGGTCTTTTTAGACGAACCTACGAGTGGGGTTGACCCGATTACGCGTCGCCAATTTTGGGAAATGATTTATGAAGCAGCAGAGGGTGGAACAACGATATTTGTTACCACCCACTATATGGATGAGGCGGAGTACTGCTCGCGTGTGTCGATTATGGTCGACGGTGAGGTTAGGGCCCTCGACACACCCGCTCGTTTGCAACAACAATTCGCCGCTGAGTCGATGAACGAAGTCTTTCGTACACTGGCTCGAGATGCAGAAAGAGGAGAGTGAAGCCATGAAAAACAACTTTCTACCGTTCGTAAAAAAAGAGTCGTTACACATTTTGCGCGATAAGCGTACCATGCTTATCGTAATGCTTATCCCTGTAATATTGATGGTAATGTTCGGTTTTGCCATATCTACCGAGGTGAATAATATAAACATCGCTGTGGTGGCTCCGGAGCGTACCGGAGCTGTGAAAGATGTTGTCGGTCGTATTGCACACAACGACTACTTCACCTTCTACGGTTATATTGACCAAGATCAGATAGATAAAAAATTGCGTTCAGGCAAGGTAAGTGTTGTCGCCGTTTTTGCCTCAAATTTCGACCGGCGTATGGAGCAGATTTCAGCAGGACTGCCTTCAAAACCGGTTATACAATTCATAGTCGATGCATCCAACGTCAACACGGCAAGTGCGTCTATTGCCTATCTGCAGAGTATCCTGCCCGGCACGGCATCACAGCAGGCAATGTTCGAGACCAGGATGCTTTTCAATCCGCAAATGAAGAGTGCTTACAACTTCGTACCCGGTATTATGGGTTTGATTTTTATCCTTGTTTGCGCCATAATGACTTCGGTATCGATTGTACGTGAAAAAGAAGTGGGTACCATGGAGGTGCTTCTCGTTTCGCCCGTACGTCCGGTGAAGATTGTTTTTGCCAAGATGATCCCTTACTTCGTTATTTCGTGTGTGATATTGGTAATGATACTGCTCCTTGCTCATTACCTACTTGATGTGCCGATGTCGGGCGGCATTTGGGGTATCTTTTCATTGTCGTTGCTCTATATAGTGTTGTCGCTCTCGCTCGGGCTTCTTATTTCGACTGTAACCAAAACACAGGTAGCTGCACTTCTTATTTCGGCCATGGTAATGTTGGTGCCTGTGCTGTTGCTTTCGGGTATTATATTCCCTATCGAAAATTTCCCCAAATTCTTTGAACTGCTGTCGAATATAATCCCTGCACGTTGGTATATTGCTGCCATACGCAAAATGATGATTCAGGGTGCGGCGCTCGCGGCAGTATGGAAAGAGGGTACCGTATTGCTCGGTATGACCGCTGTATTCATCGGCGTATCGCTAAAAAAGTTCAACGATAAATTAGAGTAGCCACATGAGAGCGTTTATTGTACTATTACAAAAAGAGTTCACGCAGATTCGCCGCAATTCCTTTCTGCCCAAATTGATAGTGGCTTTTCCCGTAATAGTAATGCTCATTGCTCCACTTCTTATGACCATGGATGTGCGCAATGTGAATGTTGCGGTTGTTGATCTTGACCGCTCGACAACATCTCACCGCATTGTATCGCATATTAAGGCTTCCGAATATCTGTCGTTTGTTGGAGCAACTGCTGAATTTGACCTTGCGTTGCGAGACTTAGAGAAAGGCAAGGTGGATGTTATCGTGCAGATTCCCAATTATTTTGAGCGTGATATGGCAGTCGCCACAGCCGAAAAAATAAGCATAACGGCCAATGCCGTGAACGCCATCAAAGCTCTCATAGGCACGCAATACCTTGTGCAAACCATCGCTCGTACAGTGGTTGAATTGCGCGGCGAGAAAACTCCAAACCAATTGTCCGAATTGGTAACGGTACAAAATCGCTTCAATCCGACACTCAATTATCGGCATTATATGATTCCTGCCCTCATGATTATGATCTTTATCCTCATGTGCGGCTTTTTGCCTGCATTGAGCATCGTGGGAGAAAAGGAAACCGGCACGATGGAACAGATCAACGTTACACCCGTGAGTCGCCTTATGTTCATTTTGTCAAAGCTGTTACCTTATTGGATTATAGGCATATTCGTGCTTACGATGGCAATGATTGTTGCGCATCTCGTCTATGGGCTTATACCCGTCGGTTCTGTCGGGCTTATTTACTTTGGTGCGGTATTGTTTATTCTGATTATTTCCGGATTCAGCCTCACGGTGGCCAATTTCTCCGATACGATGCAACAGACAATGTTCGTTATGTTCTTCTTTATTATGATCTTTATGCTGATGAGCGGACTGCTTACGCCCATTGATTCCATGCCCGCCTGGGCGCAGAAAATCACCTTTATTCTGCCCCCGCGTTATTTTGTCGATATATTACGTTCAGTCTATCTGAAGGGAACAAGCCTTGTCGAACAATGGTACAACTTCGCAGCTCTCGGTGTTTTTACGGTTATCTTCAATATTCTCGCTGCTGTTACTTATAGGAAGCAGGCCTAAACTTGCATAGCCGGGCTTAATTTCGCATAACTTACTTGTAAAGCTCTTTCACAAATCAAGCTTTTCTCCCCAAATGGAATAGATATATCAATAAATAGTCATATATTTGCGAAATAATATAGATATATCTATTTTGTGATTAAATATAACTGGAAATGTATAGCGATTTGTACGAAAAATCAGGAAGCGAGATCATACGGGAATTGGGGAAACGATATGCCGGTTACCGCAAGCGCATGGGGTTTACGCAGAAGGAGATTGCTTCAAAATCCGGTTTAAGCCTGTTTACCATCAGTTCATTTGAAAACGGCTCTTTAACGGGAATAACCATAGCATCGTTTATTAAATTACTTCGAGCGATAGATCGTTTGGAAGAAATCGAAAAGCTCTTGCCCGAATTACCCGAGAGTCCAAGAGTATTGTTCAAAAAACAGCAAAAAAATAAGGTATGAAAACAAATGTCGTTAAAGTAAAGCTTTGGGGAACGAATGTCGGGTATCTTTCCTGGGATAGCAGGGAAGGGGTGGCTGTTTTTGAATACGATCCTTCTTTTCTCAAGCTGGGATGGGATATAGCCCCTCTCACAATGCCGGTTAACGCGTCCCGCAGTCGTAAGCAAATGCCTTGGCTAGGCAACAAAGACACACTGTACAGGGGGCTTCCTCCGATGATTGCCGATTCATTGCCCGACAAATGGGGTAATTCCCTTTTTAATTCGTGGTTGCGCGATAATAAAATTTCAACAAAAAACATAACACCCATTGACCATCTTTCGTTTATCGGCAGCCGGGCAATGGGGGCATTAGAGTATGAACCCGCACAAAAACTGGGAGATGATTCGCCCTTTTCGGTTGATGTTCAAAGACTCTACCATTTTGCGAAGCAGGTTTTAAACGAAAGAGAATCCACCGTATTAACCGAGGAAAATTCCATTTTGTGGCAAGACTTGGTAAAGGTAAGCTCCTCGCCGGGTGGAAAGCGCCCCAAAGCGATTGTGGCATTGAACGACGATACAGGCGAAGTTATCTCCGGACAGGGAACTATTCCCGAAGGATTTCTCCATTACATTCTTAAGTACGACGACAGTTCGATTTTTCCCTACGCCAAGCTGGAATATATTTATTACAAAATGGCTGTTGATACGGGAATTGCGATGATGCCGTCCGATTTGAGAACCTACGAGGGAGCGACACATTTCCTTACCCGTCGTTTCGACCGTATCGGTAACGATAAAATACATACCCAAACCCTGGCCGCGATGTCTCCGCTAAGTACAAGCTACGAAGATATTTTCGCAACCATCCGGCGACTCAATTTGCCCTATGAAGACAGCCGTCAGCAATATTTGCGAATGGTGTTTAATGTGTTGGCCCGCAATGTGGACGATCACTCCAAAAATGTGTCGTTTTGCATGAATCGCGATGGAGTTTGGCGCTTATCGCCTGCATACGACGTTACTTTTAGCGTAGATTTAGCAGCTCCCGCCTACGTCAACAAGCAATCCCTGACGATTAACGGCAAAAACGAAAATATCACCCGTGAAGACTTGGAAGCAGTCGCCAGAAACAACGATATCCTCGAATACAACACGTTGATTGACGGCGTGAAAGCTTCCCTTTCAACATTCGAAGAATATGCTGATCGACTGAATATAAGTAAATCCCTTGTTAATCGGATTGTGAATGATTTTGTAAGGGTGTGAGTTTTATTCTCATTAAATTCTGAATCAACAACCCCAATCAGCGTCTAAAACCTCTTCTTAAACCGTCTGTTTCCTGCGATCGTTCTTTTTGGTGGCCCAGCCGTAAATAAGCAGGGCAACGATCGAAATCATGCCGATACCCACAAAAACATACCAGATGTAATGGGCATTGACCGTGGCTTGGGCGTAGGCTTCGGCCGAATCGAAGAGCCGGGGGTCGGGGCAGTATTTGTCGAGCAGAAAACCCGAGAGCCCGAAGGCGAACAAATAGGAAATGAAGGAATGTAAATGGCTGAATCCCAGGTAAAGGCCTTCTTCGCCTTTGGGAGCCTGCAAGGAAAAATACTCCAGAAAACGGGGCGAAATAAAGCATTCGGCCAGGGCTTGCATGGCGATACCGATCACCATCAACAGGGCAACCGGGTGCATTCCCAAAACGGGAGTATTTCCAAGCTGGTGTCCCAGCGACATAACCAGCGCCGAGAGCGGAATGATGGCCATGCCTATGGTCATGGAAGTGAGGGCCGTTTTTTTGGCCATCAGCGAAGTGATAAAATTGACCAGCAAAAACACTACCAGGGGGTTTACGTTGGCGTACCAGCCGGGTGAAGCGCTTTCGCCGATCAGGCGGATCACGTACTTGGGCATGGTGGCGTACATTTGGCTTTGTATCATCCAGAATCCGCTGATAATGAGAATCAACACGATCAGCCGGGCATTGGTAAAGACTTTAACCAATCCCCGCCAGATTTCACGCAGTGATTTGCCTTCGCCCTGAGTCTGGGAAGATTTGTACAGAAAGAAAACGGCAATCAGCGCCAACAGAGTCATGGCTGCGGCAAAATAGTTCAGGTAAACCAGGCCCATATCGCCTAAGCTTTTGCGCAGTGGATCGACCACCGATTTTCCGGTAAAAGCTCCGATGTTGACCATCATGTAGAAGATGGCGTAACCCCGTGCCCGGTTTTCGGAAGTGGTTTCGCGGGCAACCGTGCCCGAAATCACCGCTTTGACAAAGGCTCCGCCAACGACGATCAAAATCATGACCGGAACAATAGACCAACGCAGGGGAGATTCCGGTAGGCCGCTGAAAACGGTGGTGTCGCCGTAACTTACCAGCCCGGCGCTTTCGAGCAGGGTGGGCAAGAGGCCCAGGCCAAAGTAACCCAGGGTGAGCAGGGCAAAAGCCAGGATAATGGATCGGCGAAAACCTATGCGATCGGCGTAAGCACCTACAAATGTGGGCAGAAAATACAAACTGGCCGAAAAAACGCCCGAAATCAGGCCGGCTTCTATATCGGAGAAGCCCCAGATGTTCGACAGGTAGAGGGTTATAACAATGAAAACGGCGTAGTAGGCCAGACGCTCGAGCAGTTCAACAACATTGGCAACCCAAAAGGCTCTGGTAAATTTTGGTAGAGACATAAAACGGTATTAAAAACGATAAGAAAAAAAGAGTCCTCCCTTGTAAGCCGGCATCCACTCAGCGCTGCGGTTGGGCTGGCTTTCGGGAATGCTGGGGTCGGTATACAATACTCCGTTTTTATAGCCTTCGTAGGTGGAATGTTGCCACCCCAGCCCCAGGTTCAGATCGATCGACCAGCGATTGGACAAGATCCATTGATAGCCCAGGCTCAGCCCCAGCATCACGTTATGACCGTATTGAACCGAGCCATTGTCGTAGGTACCGAAATAACCCGGAGCCATGCTTTTGTTCATTTTCCAGGCACCCCAGCCCAGGTTGGGCCCTGCGTAGAAACCTCGGTAAACCTCTTTGGGATAAAAACGTCCTTCGACGAAAGTAAGGCCCAAAACCAGTGGAAAGTTCAGAAAAGGCACGTGATCGTGGTAAAACACCCCCATGCCCTCCAATTGCACGCTGATGTTGTTGTGTACGGCAAATTCCACGGCCGGATTTACCACACCGGCCAGCAGCAGACCGTTGAGTTTGACGGCTACGCGTTTGCCGGGAAGTCCGCCGGGGGCTTGCCGGCCCGGGTTTTCAGCAGAGATGGTTTCGACATGTCCCTCTTCTGCGGTTAAAGTGGGCGTTTTGTTTTGTCCGCTTTGCTTGTCTTCGGCCAGAACGGGGCTTTGAATTAAAAGAAAGACGACGACCCAGAGGTAGAATAAAAATACCGGGCGTTTGGGAGAGAATGCAATCATACAAGCAGCTTAAACGTTGGGAGAGTCGGTTGTTTTCTTTCGATGTTTTTTAAGCACAACAAAGAGCAAAATCAGCAAGAGGGCAGCAATTCCGCCGTCAATGAAAAGCTTTGTTCGCTGGTGCATACCGGTGGACTTGCGGATGAATTTGCTGATGTCTCTAAGCACTTTGGAAGAGAAAGTTTCCTCTATATTGGCGTATTCGGAAGGAGATCCGGTGTTGGCGTTTTGAAACAGGTGGTTGAGGTTGGGGTATTTAATGGTGGTGAGTTTGGGATTTTTTCCTTCCGTCAATGCCTGCTGTATGGCTACCAGGTTGATGTCGGCATTCACCTGAAGATCTTTTTCTCCATTCAGGGCAAGTACCGGACAACTCACTTCTTTCCAGGCTTGTGCGGGATCAAAGCTGAGAAAATGGAACATCCATTCCTCGCCCAGTTGTTGTACACTGGCCTGGATGTATTCTTCCCTACTCATACCGCCCAGGGCTATTTCGCTCTGCTCGGGATTGAGTTGCCGCAAAGCCCCTTCGATGATACCGGCGATGCTGTCCGGCTCGTTTTCCGGCAAGGCGGCCATACGATCGAAGATGTATTCGGCGAGTATTGTTTGAACCTCGAGAGTATCCCCGGCTGTTCCTTCGGCTTTAGCGATATCGAAGCTTTGTTTTTTGATGATTTCCGCACCCGTCACACCCGGGCCGGCCAGGGAAACGATAAAGGCTATACCGGAGTCGATGGAGGCAACCATGGGAGCAATCAGTCCTCCTTCGCTGTGTCCGATCAATCCGATTTGTCGGTAGCCCGATGCTTTGAGGAAATCAACAGCGGCTGCGGCGTCGAGGGCATTCTCGTAGCTGCTGCCTTCGTATTGATTACCGCCCGATTCCGCCGTTCCCCGGTCGTCGTAACGCAAAGAGGCAATACCCTTGCGGGCCAGGTAGTCGGCAACGACCAGAAAGGGCTTGTGGTCAAGCAGTTCCTGATCGCGGTTTTGGGCTCCGCTGCCGGAAATAAACACCGCAATGGGAGGATTTTTGCCTTTACGGGGCTTGAAAATGGTGCCGGCCAGTTGATAGTCTCCACCCCCTTTGAACCGGACCTCTTCGGATTGGTAGGGGAAAGGAGGTCGGGGCTCCTGAGGACGTCGTACTTTTTGATCCGTGCTGTCGGTCAATGGCTGATGCGTCATATACAGCCCGGTCTTGATAGCGGCTTGCTTAAACTCGCCGTCGAGATTACCCGCAGAATCCAGTTTGGCGGTGTAGGTTATATTGGAGACTTTCAGGATGAGTACCTGGTCTTCGTAGGTGGCCGATTGCATGGGAATCCCAAAGGCTTTCTGGTCGGGACTGTCCATGGTGGCCGAATAGTTCCCGTCTTCGTTACTGATATGGAAGCTAAGGCGCAGGTTGTGTCCCATAACGGAAATGCGGCCATACCAACTTCCGGTAACATCCTGACTCTCTGTGTTTGTATCGGCCTGATCCTGACTCCATGTGTTTGCTGCCACCAGGCACAGCACCAACAAAGAAAATACGCGTTTCATGAGTTTGATATTTTTTGCAAATATAACAAATCCCGAAGTAAAACGCTCTTAGGCTTAATATATAGACCGGTATTTAAAAAAATCGTACTTTTGCCCGGTATCACATGTTAGACAGTGAAAAAACTCAGTATACTCGAAATGAACCGCCTATCGGCGGAAGATTTTAAAACGGCGCCCAAGCTTCCCCTGACATTGGTCCTGGATAATGTGCGCAGCTTGCACAATATCGGTTCGGTGTTTCGTACCTCGGATGCTTTTCTGGTGGAAAAAGTCATCCTCTGTGGTATTAGCTCCTGTCCGCCCCAGCCCGAGATTCACAAAACAGCTCTGGGAGCTGAATTTACAGTAGACTGGATGTACGAAGAGGATTGCTTGCAGGCGATTAAAGCTTTGCGCGAACAGAGTTATATTATTTATGCAGCCGAACAGACCACGGGCAGTATTTGTTTGCAGGATCTCCGGCTAGATCCCGGACAAAAGTATGCGCTGGTGCTGGGCAACGAGGTGAAAGGCGTACAGCAGGAAGTGATCGATCTCTGCCATCATTGCGTGGAAATACCTCAATACGGAACCAAACATTCGCTCAATGTGTCGGTGGCGTCGGGCATACTGGTCTGGAGCTTTTTTGAACAATTGAGAAAACGTCTGTAATAGCAGATGTAATAATGCCGGCAGATTCGGTAACAGAAACAGACTCAATAACAATAACAATAACAATAACAATAACAATAAATAACAGTAACAGTAACAGACTCATTAACAGTAGCGAATTTCAATAACAGAACCATCAGATAATTCCAATATGAAGCAATTAGATACCAAATTCATGCATCCGGCAGAACAGATCAATGTGATTATCAGCCGCATTTATCGCAGTGGCATGACCACCACCTCCGGAGGCAATATTTCTATCAAGGACGAAAACGGCGATATTTGGGTCACCCCTTCGGGTATAGACAAAGGAACCCTGACTTTCAGGGATATAGTCTGCGTTAAACCGGACGGTAAAGTTATCGGCGAACACAAACCCTCGTCGGAATATCCTTTTCACAAGGCCATCTACGATACCCGTCCCGAAATTACTGCAGTGATTCATGCTCATCCCCCCGGATTGGTGGCTTTTAGCATTGCCCGGCAGATACCCAACACCAATATCATCCCCCAGGCCAAAAACATTTGCGGAGAAATAGGCTACGCTCCTTATGCTTGTCCGGGCAGCGAGCAGTTGGGCCGTAACATCGCCGAAGTGTTCAAAACCTTAAAATACAAGGCCGTTATACTCGAGAATCACGGAGTGGTGTTGGGGGGTACCGACATGATGGACGCCTATCAGCGATTCGAAACCCTCGAGTTTTGTTGCCGTACCTTGGTCAACGCCGGCAGGCTGGGTAAACCCAGGTTTTTGAGCGACGAAAAGATCAACGAATTTCACGCTAGGATTCCCCACAACATCAGCCATTTTATGGATGTGTCCTATCCCTCCGACGAAAGGTTCATTCGCGGTTTGATGTGCAACATTATCCGCCGCTCCTGCGATCAGGGTCTGATGATTTCCACTTACGGTACTGTGTCGGTACGTTGGCGCAACGACGACTTTTTGATCACTTCGCCCAATGTGCCGCGTTGGGATGTGCAGCCCGAAGACATTGTGCAGGTCAGAAACGGTATGGCCGAAGCCGGCAAGACTCCCAGTCGGTCGGTGGCTTTGCATCATCGCATTTATCAAAAAAATCCGCAGATCAATTCCATCATAACCACTCAGCCGCCCAACCTGATGGCTTTTGCCGTTTCGGGTACCAAATTCGATGTCCGGACCATTCCCGAAAGCTGGATCTTTTTGCAGGATGTGCCCAGCATTCCTTTTGGGATGCACTACGAGGAAATCGATCAGGTAGCCGATATGTTGGGCCGCAACCGGGCTATCCTGGTCGATAACGATTGCGTCATTGTGACCGGCGATAAATTACTGCAGACTTTCGACTACCTCGAAGTAGCCGAATTTAGTGCCCATTCACTGGTAATGGCTTCGGCCATAGGCCCTTTACAGCCCATCGGCGAAGAGGAAATCGAGGAATTACGCAAGGCTTTCAACGTAAAATAAGGCGGCTGAACCTATGAGAATTATACGCAGCAAGCGCAACGACACAGCCTGGCATTTGGCTGCCGAAGAAGTACTTTTCCAAGGCAAGGATGCGGTTTTGTTGCTGTATATCAACCCCCCTTCGGTAGTAATAGGTTGTAACCAGATTATGGAAAACGAGTCGGATACGGCCTATTGCCGGGAAAACAACATAGGTATTTATCGCCGCATTTCCGGCGGAGGTGCGGTTTATCACGACGAAGGCAACATCAATTACTGCTTTATTCAGGACAAAAATCCGCAACAATCCTCCCTGAACGGAGCTTTTCTGGAGCCGGTGGAACATATTCTGCAATCGCTGGGTCTGCAAGTGAGCAGAGCCCGTCGCAAAGACCTCTGGGCGGAAGGATACAAAATTTCGGGAACCGCTTCGCACATCGGCAAAGGCAGGGAATTGCATCACGGCACTCTATTGTACGACAGCAATCTGGAAGCCTTGCACGCAGCTTTAGGCCTGATTCCCGGAGAAAAAGCAGATCAATCGCCGGGGAAAAAGCAACAGCCGGGAAGCAAAGGAATAGTTTCCGTGCCTTCACCGGTAGCCAATATCCGAAGTTTATACCCTTCGTTTGCGGCTCTGTCCACCCAGGATTTTTTAGCTGCTTTTTTCGAGGCGGCCCACTGCTACTATGGACAGTCTGTTTACGGACAGTCTGTTTGGGATGGGGAAGAGCGAGGCTTAAAAGAGGGACAAAAGAAACGAAAAGAAGATGAGGAGAGGCTTCAAGGTTTTAGAAAAGAAGAATTGGCTGAAATAGAGGCCCTCTGCAGGCAAAAATACCGGAACAAAGCCTGGAATGAGTTGAAATAACCCTGATAAGCAGAGAAGTAAAGGGAAGAGAAAACAACACAAGGAAAAAAGTAAAATAGTAAGCGACAAACAAAAGAGATATAAGATGGATAAAAGAATAAATAGAAATCCCGGGAGTATGAAGAAAAGTATGCTCAGCCTTGTTGCGGCTGTCCTGATTGCGAGCCTGCAAGCGGTTTATCCCTGCACGAATTTGATTGTGACCAAAGGGGCTTCTGCCGACGGTTCGGTAATGGTCACTTACTCGGCCGATTCCCACCAGTTGTACGGGGAATTGTATTTTCGGCCCGCAGCCGATTATCCGCCAGGCTCCATGCTTCAGATTTACGAATGGGATAGCGGTAAGTACCTGGGTGAAATCCCCCAGGCAGAGCATACCTATTCGGTCGTCGGTAATATGAACGAGCATCAGGTGGTGATAGGCGAAACCACTTTCGGAGGCCGGCCGGAATTTTACGATTCCACGGGCATTATGGACTACGGTTCTTTGATGTTTGTGGCATTGCAAAGAGCCAAAACCGCCCGCGAAGCCATTGCCGTCATCGACCGATTGATGCAGGATTACGGCTACGCTTCTTCGGGAGAATCTTTTTCCATTGCCGACCCCGACGAGGTCTGGATTATGGAAATTATGTGCAAGGCTCCTCGTTACAACAAGAAAGGGAAAAATCTGAATAAAGGAGCCGTTTGGGTAGCCAAGCGCATTCCCGACGGACATATAAGCGGACACGCCAATCAGGCAAGAATTACCAACATCGATTTTAATAATCCCGATGATTGCCTGTTCAGCAAAGACCTAATCAGTCATGCCCGTGAACAAGGCCTCTTTACGGGCAAGGACGAAGAATTCAGCTTTTGCGACGTATATGCGCCGGCCGATTTTGGGGCTTTGCGTTATTGCGAAGCCCGGGTTTGGGCCTATTTCAACCGTTTTGCCCCCGGCATGGACAAATACCTGAATTACGCCATGGGCTATGATCTCAACAATAAAATGCCTTTGTCGGTAGAGCCCACGCGAAAACTGAATGTGAAAGAAGTGGCCGACATGATGCGCGATCATTACGAAGGCACTCCCATGGACATGACCCTCGACATCGGAGCCGGCGGAGGCGCCTGCCCCTATCGTTGGAGGCCTATGGAGTTCAAAGTAGACAGTCTGACTTACCTGAACGAAAGAGCTATAGCCACCCAACAAACCGGTTGGTGGTATGTGGCTCAGTGTCGCGGTTGGTTGCCTCGCGACCTGGGCGGTTTGTTCTGGTTTGGGGTGGACGATGCCGGCACCTCTCCTTTGATGCCTATCTACAGCGCTTCGCTCGAAGTGCCCGAATGCGTACGAGAGCACAACGGATCGATGCTCGAATATTCACCTACTTCGATGTTCTGGCTCAACAACCGGATAGCTCAGTTTGCCTATTTACGCTACGACGCGATTGGAGCTGAGGTACGAAGCATGATAGATAAACACGAGCAGGAACGCCTGCGAGAAATCTTCTACGTCGATCAGAAAGCCGCCGAATTGTACCGTATTAACCCAACGACTGCCAGGGAATACCTGACAGACTACTCTTTGCGTACGGCTGCCGCCCTGTTTGAACGCTGGAAGAAGTTGGATACCTATTTGCTGGTCAAATACATGGACGGCAACACCAAAAAACAGGAGGAGGACGGCAGTTTCAAAAACAACGGACACAGGCAGGACATGCCGGCCTCACCGGAATGGGGCGGCTACAATCAAAAATGGAAAGAAGCCGTGGTCAAAGATCACGGTGATGTGCTCAGGGTTCCCTGAACAAAAAAAGACAGTAATATGGAATGGTATCCTTTGGCCTTTGAACCGATCATTAAAAAAGTGCTCTGGGGAGGTTCAGCCTTGGCCGAATTTAAACAAATGAATTTCGACAGCCGTCGAGCCGGCGAAAGTTGGGAGATTTCGGCTGTGGAAGACCATGTGTCGGTACTCGAAAACGGTCCACTCAGAGGGAAAACGCTCGAAGAACTCATCCGTCTCGATCCCGAGGGCCTGCTGGGGAGCAAGGTCCTCGAACGTTACGGCCGGGAATTTCCTTTGTTGATAAAATGGATAGACACGGCCGCCGATCTTTCCATTCAGGTGCATCCCGACGATGCCTTTGCCCGTGCTCAGGGACAGCGTTTCGGCAAGACCGAACTTTGGTATGTGGTACGTGCCGGGTCTGAGGCCGGGCTGATAGCAGGCTTCAACAAAGAACTGAGCCGCGAAGAATACCTCAGGCGTATTGCCGACGACAGCATCGAAGAGGTGTTGCTTCGGCACCCGGTGCAGGCCGGCGATGTTTTTATGATGCCTCCCGGCAGAGTTCATTCCATAGGCAAAGACATCCTGTTGGCCGAAATACAGCAAAGCTCCGATATCACTTACCGGATTTACGATTTTGGCCGCAAGGACGACCGGGGAAATACCAGGCCGCTGCATACCGAGTTGGCGGCTCAATGTTTGGATTACAAGCTTTATTCCGAGTACAAGACAAGCTACCCCAAACTATTGAACCAGGCGGTTGAATTAAATCGGAACAAGTATTTTAGAGTTAACAGGTTTGAATTAAAAGCCCAAACACCTCTCCTCGAAATAGAGCGCAATCCTGCTGCCGGGAAATCGTTTATAGCTTATATGTGCATCGAGGGAGCCTTGGAGCTGCATTGTTCAAACGGCAGTTACGGGCGTCTGACCCGGGGCCGGACCTTACTCATTCCGGCAGCGGCAGGCTCTTGCCGCCTGCAATGCAAGGAGTCGGCGTTGGTTTTAGAGATTGTTGCCGATTGCTGAGTTAAACTTCCCAGGAAAGTGCAAGAATTTTCAGAGAATGAGTTAATCTTCCCGAGAAAAGTAAGAATTTTCCGAAAATGAGCTAAACTCCCCGGGAAAACTTTCGGAAGCTTAGTCGAAAAGATTGCGAAACTTGGTAAAAATCTTTTTACTCAGGCTGGGTGAGGTTTTGAAGTTGTCGGATTGCTCCATACTTTCGATTATCCTCCGTTCCTCGCGGCTCAGGTTCTCGGGAATATACACGCTGATGTTGACCAAAAGGTCGCCCGTGCCGTATTGATTCACCGAAGGCAAGCCTTTGCCTCTGAGGCGCAGTATCTTACCGGGCTGTGTGCCGGGATCGATTTTTACTTTCACTTTGCCGTCGACGGTGGGGATTTCGACGGTACCGCCCAGGCTGGCCGTGGGGAAACTCAACAAAAGATTGTGGATAAGATGATTGCCCTCACGGATCAGTTCCGGATGATCTATGGTTTCGATTACTACTATCAGATCTCCGTTGATGCCGCCACGGCGGGCAGCGTTGCCCTTGCCGCTTAAGGAAAGTTGCATGCCATCCTCCACTCCGGCCGGAATTTTGATGTTTATTATTTCATCTTTGCTTTCTATGCCTTCGCCGTGGCAATGGCTGCATTTATTGGTTATAATTTTACCTTCGCCCTGGCAGTCGGGGCAAACCGACGATGTTTGCATTCTACCCAGAATGGTGTTGGTTACCCTGGTTACGCTGCCTCTGCCGTTGCAGGTGTTACAGGTGGAATAGGCAGAGCCGCCCTCGGCTCCGCTGCCTTTGCAATGAGCGCAGGCAACCTGCTTTTTGACTTTGATCTTTTTCTCGGTTCCGTTGGCGACCTCTTTGAGATTGAGTTTAACTTTGATTCGTAAATTGGAACCCCTATTCACTCTGGGTTCGCGTGAACTGCCAAAGCCACCGAAACCCCCGAAGCCGCTTCCCCCGAAACTAGTCCCTCCAAAGCTGCTTCCGCCGAAATGACCGCCAAAAATATCGCCGAATTGCGAGAAGATGTCTTCCATTGTAAAACCTCCACCCGAAAAACCTCCACCGGCAGCTCCTTCCACGCCGGCATGACCGAACTGGTCGTATCGTTGCCTTTTTTCGGGATTGCTCAATACCTCGTATGCCTGGGCCGCTTCTTTAAACATCTCTTCGGCTTTCTTGTCGCCCGGATTTTTGTCGGGATGGTATTGAATGGCTTTTTGTCGGTAGGCTTTTTTTATTTCTTCTTCGGTGGCGTTTCTCGACACCTCCAGTACCTCATAATAATCTCTTTTCGCCATGGTAAAATCTTCGTTTTCTTAGGCCCGCACCATGAATTAGTTTGCCACAACTACTTTGGCAAAACGTATTACTTTGTCGTGCAGGAAATAGCCCTTTTGAATGCACTCAACCACTTTTCCGCGTTGTTTTTCGTCTGTGGCGGGGATGGTTGTAATGGCCTCGTGTAAATCGGTGTCGAAGTCTTGATCTTTGGTCTCAATGGCTACCACACCGTGTTGTTTCAGATAGGCAGTCAGTTTTCTGTAAATCAATTCCATGCCTTCTTTGAAAGCGGTTATTTCGCTGTTATCCTGAACAGCCGCCAAACCACGCTCAAAATCGTCGACCACGCTCAAAATCCCTATCAAAACCGATTCGCCGCCTGCTTTAATAAGTTCGGCTTTTTCGCGCATGCTGCGCTTGCGGTAATTTTCGTATTCGGCCAGCAAGCGCAAATTGGATTCTTTCAGTTGATTATACTTCGACTCGAGTTCCTGTATTCGTTTAGCGTTCGTTTCTTTGCTCTGTTCTTGTTGTTTGCTTTTGCCTTTTTTTTGTTCGGAATCGACTTTGGTTTCCCGGGATTTGTCCTCCCCGGCTTGTTCTTTTTGGAGGATTTCTTCCTGCGTATGTTCGGTTTTGGGCTTGTTTTGTTTATTCATAATCTTGATAAATAGAAATCTATGCTTGCCGTTTATACTGCAAATATCTTGCCTGAACCTAATTGCATGGCCGATTTGTCAGTTATGACGGATGTATTTCGGTGATCTTGACAATCTGTCAGTAAGTGCAGCATACCAAGTTGCGGTCACCATAGGCGTTGTCCACCCTCGATACGGGAATTTGAAATTTATTACCTTCTATCCAGGGCAGGGGATAAGCAGCCCGGCTCCGGGGGTAGGGGTAAGGCCATTCGTCGGCCGTTAACAGATATTCGGCATGAGGCGAATTCACCAGCAAGTTGTTGTCTGTCGGATAGTTGCCGGTACGGACTTCCTCAATTTCCCGGTAAATGCTTTCCATGGCCTGTACAAAACGATCCAACTCTTCGAGGCTTTCACTTTCGGTGGGTTCGATCATCAGCGTACCGTGTACGGGGAAGGAGAGGGTGGGTGCGTGGAAACCGTAATCCATAAGGCGCTTGGCAATATCTGTTTCGCTGATGCCGGCTTCTTTGAAAGGTCTGCAGTCGAGAATCAGCTCGTGAGCCACAAAGCCTTCGGCTCCTGTATAAAGCACGGAGAAATGCGATTTCAGACAAGCGGCCAGGTAATTGGCATTGAGAATGGCTATTTGGGTTGCCCGTTTCAGGCCTGCTGTTCCCAACATACAAATATAGGCATAGGTGATGGGCAGCAGCATGGCGTTGCCGTAAGGGGCAGAAGCTACCGAAATACCCTTGGTTTTGTCCCAGGACTCTGTAGGTAGAAAATCCGCCAGATGGGCGGCACAACAAATGGGGCCTGCACCCGGGCCACCGCCTCCGTGGGGCATGGCAAATGTTTTGTGCAGATTCAGGTGGCAAACGTCGGCTCCGATAAAACCGGGACTGGTCAGGCCAACCTGGGCATTCATATTGGCTCCGTCCATATAAACCTGTCCGCCGTATTGATGAACGATACGGCACATTTTACGAACGTCCGGTTCGAAAATACCGTGGGTAGAAGGATAAGTAATCATGCAACCGGCAAGTCCGGCAGCGTTTTCGCGGGCTTTGTTTTCCCAGTCTTCCAGGTCGACGTTACCGTTGGCATCGCATTTAACCTGAACTATGGAAAAGCCTGCCTGAGCTGCGCTGGCGGGATTGGTTCCGTGAGCCGAATCGGGGATGAGGATGATATTTCTGCCGGCTTGACCCTTGGCTTTGAGATATTCCCTGATCACCCTTAGTCCGGTGTATTCGCCGGCGGCTCCCGAATTGGGTTGCAGAGAACAGGCTGCAAAACCTGTTACGGCACAGAGTTGTTGCTTGAGCTTTTCGATGATGCTGAGGTAACCGGCTGCTTGTTCTTTGGGCACCATGGGATGGATTGGGCCGAATTCCGGCAGGCTCAGCGGCAACATTTCCGAAGCGGCATTGAGCTTCATGGTGCAGGAACCCAACGGAATCATGGAGTGTACCAGCGAAATATCCTTGCGTTCCAGTTGTTTTATGAAGCGCATCATAGCCGTTTCGGAATGATAGGAATTGAAAACGGATTGTTGCAATACCGGCTCCTGACGAAGCAGGCTGTCGTCGAGGGCGCAGATGCTGTTCCAATTCTCTTCTTCGACAGGCACGGCCGAGTTGTCGGCGGCCGAGGCAAAGACTTCGATCAAGTCGTTCAAAGCCCGATTGTCGACGGTTTCGTCCAGGCTCAGTCCCAGGGTTTTGCCGTCGGGGTAATAATAAAGATTGATTCCGGCAGCCTCGGCCAGCTTGCGAAGAGATTTAGAGCTGAGGCCTTCGGGTAATTTGATTTTCAAGGTGTCGAAAAAGGAGCTGTTTTCCTGTTCGTAGCCGTACACTTCCAGAGCATCGTTCAGGTAGGAAGTCATGCCGTGTATGCGTGTGGCAATATCGCGCAAACCTTTGGGGCCGTGATAAATGGCATAGAAGGCCGACATAATGGCCATCAGGGCGGTGGCGGTGCAGATATTGGAAGTGGCTTTCTCCCGTTTGATATGTTGTTCGCGGGTTTGCAGGGCCAAACGGTAGGCTGTTTTACCCCGGCTGTCTCTGGATAGTCCGACAATGCGGCCCGGCATTTGTCGTTTAAACTCCTCGCGGGCGGCAAAGTAGGCGGCTGCCGGTCCTCCGTAGCCCATGGGGATTCCAAAACGCTGGGAAGAGCCGAATACGATGTCGGCTCCCCATTTACCCGGGGCTTCCAGCATAACCAGAGCCATCAGGTCGGCGGCCACGGCCAGTTTGAGACCGGCTTTATGCACTTTATCCGCAAAGCTTCGGTAATTTTCTACCTTACCTTCGGCATTGGGATATTGCAGCAGGGCTCCAAAGAAACTCTCATCGGGCCTGAAAGCGGCGTAATCGCCTAAGACCAGTTCAATACCTTGTTCCGAACAACGGGTTTTGAGAACGGCCAGCGATGGGGCAAACAGACCCCGATCGACGAAAAGTTTGTTGGCTCCCGATTTTTCCTGTTCCCGGCTGCGCAGATTGAACATCATGTAGGCGGCCTCGGCAGCCGAAGTGGCTTCGTCGAGCAGGGAACTGTTCGAGAGCGGCAATCCGCTTAATTCACAAACCAGGGTTTGGAAATGCAGCAGAGCTTCCAGCCGGCCTTGCGAAATTTCGGCCTGATAGGGAGTGTAAGAAGTGTACCAGCCGGGGTTTTCGAAAACATTGCGCTGAATAACGGCCGGTGTGATGCTGCCGTACCAGCCTTGTCCGATGTAAGAGCGGAACAGCTTGTTTTGGGCAGCCAGCCCGGCAATGTGTTCCGCAAAACGGGCTTCCGACATCGGTTCGATTGGTTCGGGTTCCTGAGTTAGGCGGATATCCCGGGGTAAGGTTTTGTCTATCAGTTCTTCGAGACTGTTCAAGCCAATTTTGGCGAGCATTTTTTGTTCTGCTTCGGGGCTTATGCCGATGTGGCGTTCTGAGAAAAGGAGAGTATTCATATTTTTGATTATAAGTTTGTTAAATCGATGATTTCTTCTTCGAGCAAGCTGATTTTTTCGCCATGCTCTTTGCCGACAACAAAGGTGTTTTCAACGCCCACGGCTCCGACGCCTTCGACGACAAATTTAGGCTCTATGGCAAGCACCATGCCTGCTTCCAAAACATCTTTCATTTTGGGAGCCAACACAGGCAATTCGTTGATAACTAAGCCTACTCCGTGGCCGACAAAGCCGGCCTGTTGATTCTTGCCCATAAAACAATCCGCCAAGCCCCGCGAGGCGACAAAGTCTATGGAAAAATAGTATAAGTCCTCGCAGATTTCGCCCTCTTTCAATCTTTCCTGAAGGCGATCCTGCAGTTCCAGGGCGACTTGGTGGGCTTTGTAGGCCTTTTCCGGAAGTTTCCCATAGGAATAGCAGCGGGAAAGATCGTCCAGATAACCTGTGAAGTTGCCGGCCATATCGATCATAACGCTATGTCCGGGAAGTATGGGGCTGCCGTTGGGTCCAATGGGGTTGGAGGGATGTCCGGCTCCCCCCAGGGCAAAATCGTAAGGAGAGCTCACCAGAGCGTTATCGCCGGTCAACACAGTACCCATAAAAACATCCATATCGGCTCCGTAGGTTCTGAACAAACCCAGGTTGCCGTTCAGGCGCATAATCCGTTCGAGCTCTATGGATAATTCAATATCCGTCATGCCGGGCCTGAAGAGCCGGGGTATGCTCCGATAGGAGGCAGCGTGCAGTTCGGCCGACCGGCGTATCAAAGACTGTTCGTAAGGCGTTTTTACGCTGCGGGCTTTTCGCAGGGCATGGCTGCCGTTTATCAGCCGGCTGCCGGGAAAACATTGCTGCAACCTTGTCCATTCGGCGTAGCTCAGTTCATCGCCTTCGAGCATCAGGTTTTCGGCGGGGGCCATTCCCAGTTCTCTGAGGATTCCGGGTATCTGCTCCACTTTGCGAATCAGGTGAAAATGTGCCTGATCCGGTTGTGACCCGGGGCTTTTTTGTCCGGTTTCGCCGGCAGGGAATCCGATGTCTTCGGCTTTCAGATCGAGGGGACGGCGAACAAAGTGAATCGCCTCTCCCTCACAGGGTAAATAACAATAGCCTTTATATATTCTGTTGTTGAGGTAATACAGGTTGACTGAGCTGCTTAAAAGACAGGCATCGGCTTGCAGGAGTTGGAGTTGTTTCAGGATATGTTGACGCCTGAGAGTGCCTTCGTTAATCATCAGAATAATAACATTTTATATTTTTTTAGCCCGCTTGTGTAAGGAGGGCTTTTTAAAACGGCAAAGGTAGGCATTAAAAAAATAATTCCTACCTTTGTACCCTTTTTCAAAATCACCGAAAGGAAGCTGTTCAACCGACATATGCCTCAACAACGATACATCGAGATTCAGGGAGCTCGTGTCAATAATCTTAAGAATATCAGTGTTCAGATTCCCGAAAACGCTTTTACTGTTATAACCGGTTTGTCGGGTTCGGGCAAATCCTCTCTGGCTTTCGACACTCTATATGCCGAAGGCCAGCGTCGTTACGTCGAAAGCCTGTCGGCCTATGCCCGTCAATTTTTAGGCAGAATGAACAAACCGGAGGTGGATTTTATTAAAAACATACCTCCTGCCATCGCCATTGAACAAAAGGTAAATACGCGCAATCCCCGCTCGACGGTGGGCACTTCGACCGAAATATACGAATACCTCAGGTTGCTGTTTGCCCGGATAGGTAAAACTTATTCACCGCTATCGGGCGAGGAGGTCAAAAAACACCGAACCAAAGACGTTATCGAGTACGTGCTGAAATTTCCCGAAGGCAGCCGCTTTTTGGTGCTCTGCCCGCTCAATCAGCCCAAAGGACGAAGCCTCGAAGATCATTTGGAAAGCTTTATAAAACAAGGTTTCAGTAGGATAGAGTATCGGGGGCAGATACTAACTATAGAAGATTTTTTGTCCCAAGCCGGTAAGATAAGCCCGTCCGGTATTGAAAGCCTCTACCTGGTCATAGACCGCTTGTTGGTGCAAAAGGACGACAAATTGGTACAGAGCCGTCTGGCCGATTCCATCGAAACCGCTTTTTACGAAGGAGATCACAACTGTCTGATTCGTATGTTTACCAATGAAGGATCGGAGCTCCGGCATTTTTCCGATCGTTTCGAGGCCGACGGCATGGTATTTGAAGAGCCGAACGACCTGATGTTCAGCTTTAACTCTCCCGCCGGAGCTTGCCCTGTTTGTGAGGGCTTCGGTAAAGTTCTCGGCTTGGATCCCGACCTGATAGTGCCCAACAAATCCCTGTCTGTTTACGACGATGCCATTGTTTGCTGGAGAGGACCCAAAATGAGCGAATGGAAAAATCGCCTGGTGGAGAATGCCGCCGCTTTCGACTTTCCGGTGTTTAAGCCCTGGTATCAGCTCAACGAATCACAAAAGCGCCTGGTCTGGACAGGGAACAAGTATTTTCAGGGCCTCGACGATTTTTTCCGTATGGTGGAATCCAATCAGTATAAGGTGCAGTACCGGGTGATGCTTGCACGTTACAGGGGTAAAACCGTCTGTCCGGACTGCAAAGGCACCAGGCTCAAAAAAGAAGCCTCCTATGTAAAGGTAGGCGGGCGAAGTATTTCGGAATTGGTCGATTTATCCATACTGGAACTGAACTCTTTTTTTGAACAGCTTCAACTGAGCGCTAACGAGAAGCTCATAGCCGAACGTTTACTTACCGAAATACGGACCCGGATCAAATTCCTGCTCGATGTAGGATTGTCTTACCTGAGCCTCAACCGCTTGTCATCTTCGTTGTCGGGCGGTGAAAGCCAACGCATCAACTTGGTTACTTCGCTGGGTAGCAGCCTGGTGGGTTCTCTCTACATTCTGGATGAACCGAGCATAGGCCTTCACGCCAGGGATACGGCTTTGCTGATCAAAGTGCTCAAAGAACTCAAAGAGTTGGGCAACACGGTAGTAGTAGTAGAACACGACGAAGAAATTATACGGGCAGCCGATTACATTATCGATATTGGTCCCAAAGCCGGCCGTTTGGGAGGAGAGTTGATGTATCAGGGGCCGGTAAGTGGTCTGATCAACCGTTCCGAATCGGTATCATTGAACAAGCAGGAGAAAACAAGCCGGAAGGTCAAAGAGAAGCCCGTTCAATTTCAAAGTCATACACTGAATTATTTGAGCGGAAAGGAAAAAATACCTCTGCCCGAGTTGAGACGTCCCTGGAACAATTACATCGAAATCGTTGCAGCCTGCCATCACAATCTGAAAAATATAAACGTTAAGTTTCCGTTGAACGTGATGACAGTGGTCAGCGGAGTGAGCGGCTCGGGAAAATCCTCACTGGTTCGGGATATTTTTTATGTTGCTTTAAAGAGGATTTGTAGTGAGACCACCGATAGTTGCGGTTCTTTCGGTGAGCTCAGAGGCGATATCCATCTGGTACATAACATTGAATTTGTCGATCAGAATCCCATAGGCAGATCGTCTCGCTCCAACCCGGTGACTTACCTCAAGGCTTACGACGAGATTCGTAAACTCTTTGCCGAACAAGCCCTGGCAAAACAAATGGGCTTCAACGCATCCTACTTTTCTTTCAATACCGACGGAGGGCGTTGTGAAGCTTGTCAAGGCGAAGGAGTGGAAAGAGTGGAAATGCAGTTTATGGCCGATCTGGAAATGGTTTGTGAGCATTGTCACGGCAAACGTTTCAAGAGTGATGTGCTCGAAGTTCTGTACCGCGAAAAATCCATCCACGATGTGCTCGAAATGACGGTGGACGAAGCTATAGAATTTTTTGGACAGGGTGGGCAAGCCCTCGAAAAGAAAATTGTCAAACGCCTGCTGCCCTTGCAGGAAGTAGGCTTGGGTTACATCAAGCTGGGACAGTCTTCTTCTACTTTGTCGGGCGGCGAAAGCCAAAGGGTTAAACTGGCCTTTTTTCTAAGCAACGAACGCGAAGAGCCCGGAGTATATGTTTTTGACGAGCCCACTACCGGCTTACATTTCCACGATATTCATATTTTGCTCAAAGCCCTGAATGCTCTGATTGCCAAGGGGCATACCGTGGTAATTATCGAGCACAATGTGGAGATAATAAAAAGTGCCGATTATGTGATCGACCTGGGTCCCGAAGGAGGAGATAAAGGTGGATACCTCTTGTTTCAGGGGAAACCCGAAGATCTTTTGCAATGTAAAGAGAGTTATACGGCCAGGGCCCTGAAAAAACACTTGAAAGGCTAAACATTCCCAAAATCATCAACCAATAAACCGGCCAACAATCAATCTGAAATTTCAATCAATAGTATAAAAATAAACCGTATTTAAAGAAGTGTAATCATGGACTCAATTGCAGTAGATTCAACAGCAAAAAGCAGTTTGCCGTTTGAGCCGGCAGTCGTGACGGAAACCGTTACTCAAACAGTAGAATCGATGAATCAGTTTTGGCATAAAGCCCGGGACTTTTTTACCGATGTTTTACTGGCCAACGTTCCCAGAATTATCATTGCCCTCGTATTGCTTTGGGTAGGATTCAGGCTGGTGAATTACCTTACCAGAATGGTTCGCAAAATTATGCAGGCCCGTGAGATGGATAAATCCTTGCAGGATTTTTTGGGCTCCCTCATCGGTATAATGCTCAAGGTGCTGATAATAATGAGTGTTATGCAGATGATAGGCGTGGCGGTAACTTCATTTATTGCCATTCTCGGTGCCGCCGGCCTGGCCATAGGTATGGCTTTGCAGGGCACCCTGCAAAACTTTGCCGGTGGGGTTATAATTTTGCTTTTAAAACCCTTTAAAGTGGGTGATTTTATTGAGCAAGGTTCCATCAGCGGAACGGTTACGAGTATCCAGATTTTTAATACTGTTTTGAGTACTCCCGACAACAAAGTCGTGATTGTACCCAATTCTCAATTAGCCACCAATTCCCTGATCAATTACACCAAATCCGAAGTCCGCCGGGTAGATGTAAGCGTAGGTATCAGATACGATGAATCCATTAATAAAGTCCGCAAGTTGTTACTCGATTTGGCTTCGGCTTATCCCGAAGTCTTGAAGGAGCCCGCTGTTCCCGTTGTACACGTGACATCGATGGGCGAAAGCTCAGTAAATCTTCAGTTAAGGCTCTGGGCAAAAACCGAAGATTACTGGCCCCTGTACTTTTCGCTTAATCAGGCAGTTTTGGATGAGTTTAGTAAACAGGATATCAAAACACCTTTCAACCAACTGTCTGTTCGTTTCGAAGAAGGTGTTTCTCCAACCAAATAATGAGTGTAATTATGAAATCGAAATTTTTATTATTGGCTTTGACTGCCGGTCTGCTGTTTAGTTTTGCTCCCGAACGGAAAATAGTCGTATATACCATCGGTGATTCCACCATGGCAAACAAACCACTTGACAATATGTCTCTGGAACGGGGTTGGGGACAGGTGCTCTCTGCCTACCTCGACAGCCGTTACGTAGAAGTCGACAATCACGCCCGCAACGGACGCAGCAGCTTGAGTTTTAGAAACGAAGGCCTTTGGGCTCCCATTTACGACAAGATCAAACCGGGTGATTACGTTTTGATACAATTCGGACACAACGACGAAAAACCCTCGCCCGATCGGCATACCGAACCGGGCAGTACTTTCAACGAACAATTGCGCCGGTATGTGTTGGAAACCCGCGAAAAGGGAGGTGTTCCCGTCTTGCTTACTCCCATCGTAAGACGTAAATTCGACGAGGAAGGCCGATTGATTCCCACCCATGGCGACTATCCCCAGGCCGTGCGCGATGTGGCTGCCGAGTTGGACGTAATCCTGATCGATCACAACGTTTTGAGCCGCCGGTTGGTTCAGGATCTGGGTCCCGAAGCATCTAAAGAATTGTTTATGTGGGTACCGCCCGGTACCAATCCGGCTCTTCCCCAGGGCAAAGAAGACGATACCCATTTACGTGCTTTGGGCGCTAAACGAATAGCCCGCTTGGTGTTGGACGAGATCAAAGAAAAGATTCCCGCTTTGGCCGTTCACGTCAGAGAATACGATTTTGTGGTGGCCAAGGACGGCTCGGGCGACTTCTTCACCGTACAGGAAGCCATCAACGCCGTACCCGATTTTCGCAAAAACGGACGGACGACTATTTTTATTCGCAACGGAGTTTACAAGGAAAAGCTTATTTTGCCCGAAAGTAAAATCAATGTCAGTTTCATAGGTGAGAGTGTCGAACACACCATTTTGACTTACGACGACTACGCTCAGAAATTGAATATTTTCGGTGAATCAAAATCCACCTCCGGTTCCTCGAGCTTTTTTATGTATGCTCCCGATTTTTGGGCCGAGAACATCACCTTCCAAAATTCGGCGGGTCCCGTAGGGCAGGCTGTTGCCATTTTTGTCAGCGGCGACAGGGCCGTGTTCAAGAACTGCCGTTTTTTGGGCTTTCAGGATACGCTCTATACCTACGGCAAATACAGCCGTCAGTATTATGAAAATTGTTACATCGAGGGTACGGTCGATTTTATATTCGGTTCTTCGACCGCTGTGTTTAAAGATTGCGAAATCAGATCCAAGCGCGACGCTTATATCACTGCGGCTTCTACCCCTCAGGGTCGGGATTACGGCTATGTTTTCATCAACTGCAAACTTACGGCCGATCCGGGAGTGGAGAAAGTCTTTTTAGGCAGGCCCTGGCGCCCGTACGCCCAAACCGTGTTTATTCACTGCGAAATGGGTGCTCATATTCGCCCCGAAGGCTGGAACAATTGGGGAAACGTTTCCAACGAAAAGACAGCCTTTTACGCTGAATACGGCTCCTCGGGTCCCGGAGCGGACATATCCGGACGGGTACCTTGGGCCAAAAAACTCAATAAGAAAAAACTGGCGGCCTACAGCATAGAGAAGGTGCTGGCCGGCGACGACGGCTGGAATCCCGTCGGCGCTTTTTGAAAATCAGCTTCCGGGCCGGCAATCAAAGTTGTAAGACAGGCAACAAAACCGATCATGATAAAATTTTAAGACTATGCCGTCACAGGCAACCGCAAAAGTACATTGAATTTTATTATCTTTGCGGACTATTTAATACAAAAAGCGATGAAAAAGAAGAAATTTTTAACTTGTGACGGGAACCAAGCTGCCGCACACATATCGTATATGTTCAGTGAAGTAGCTGCCATTTATCCGATCACTCCTTCGTCCACTATGGCAGAATACGTAGATGAATGGGCGGCTGCCGGACGCAAGAATATGTTTGGTGAAACAGTGTTGGTACAGGAAATGCAATCGGAAGCCGGTGCAGCGGGGGCGGTGCACGGATCCTTGCAGGCCGGTGCGCTGACCAGTACGTATACTGCTTCGCAGGGTTTGCTGCTGATGATTCCCAATATGTACAAGATTGCCGGGGAATTACTGCCTTGTGTGTTTCACGTTTCCGCCAGGACTTTGGCTTCGCATGCACTGTCGATTTTCGGAGATCATCAGGACGTTATGGCCTGCCGCCAGACCGGTTTTGCCATGCTGGCCGAAGGCTCTGTTCAGGAAGTTATGGACTTATCGGCTGTTGCCCATCTGGCTTCCATTAAAAGCCGGGTGCCTTTCGTGAACTTCTTCGACGGTTTCCGTACTTCGCACGAAGTGCAGAAAATCGAGATGCTCGATACCGAGGATCTGTCTCCTTTGGTCGACCGGGAAGCGCTGGCTGCTTTCAGGGCTCGCTCCATGAATCCCGATAAACCCGTAATGCGGGGAATGGCCGAAAACCCCGATCATTTCTTCCAGCACCGGGAAGCGCTCAATCCCTTTTATGAGGCAGTGCCCGATATCGTTGCCGGTTATATGGAGGAAATCAACAAGTTGACCGGCCGTGAATACAAACCCTTCACCTATTACGGCGCGGCCGACGCTGAACGTATTATCGTTGCGATGGGCTCCATTACCGAAGCCGCCAAAGAAGTCGTCGACTATTTGATGCAAAAAGGCGAAAAAGTGGGCCTGATTTCCGTACATCTCTATCGTCCTTTCTCGGTTAAATATATGAAAGCGGTACTGCCCAAGACGGTCAAAAGAATTGCCGTACTGGACAGAACCAAAGAACCCGGAGCCAATGGCGAACCGCTGTATCTCGACGTAGTCGAAGCCTTTGCAAAAAACGATGCATTGGGTCTGGACAAAATGCCTTTCATTGTTGGCGGCCGCTACGGTTTGTCTTCGAAAGACACTACGCCTGCCCAGATTTTGGCCGTATTCGAAAATCTTTCCTTACCCGAACCCCGCAACCAGTTTACCATAGGTATAGTTGACGACGTTACGTTCACTTCTTTGCCTCAGGAGGAAGAAATTGCACTGAGCGGCGAAAGCATTTACGAAGCCAAATTCTATGGCCTGGGCGCTGACGGTACGGTAGGAGCCAATAAGAATTCCATCAAGATTATCGGAGACAATACCGATAAATATTGTCAGGCTTATTTTTCGTACGACTCCAAAAAGTCCGGCGGTTTTACCTGTTCTCACCTGCGTTTTGGCGATACCCCCATACGTTCGACCTATTTGGTGAATACGCCCAATTTTGTAGCTTGTCATGTGCAGGCTTATCTGAACCTTTACGATGTCACCAAAGGTTTGCGTCAGAACGGTACTTTCCTGCTGAACACCATCTGGGAAGGCGAAGAGTTGGCCAAGCATTTACCCGCCAAGGTCAAACGTTATTTTGCCAAAAGGAACATCAGTGTTTATTATATCAACGCCACCCAGATAGCACAGGAGATAGGCCTCGGCAATCGTACCAACACCATATTGCAGTCGGCTTTCTTCAGAATAACCAAGGTTATAGATGTGGATCTGGCTATTGATCAAATGAAGAAATTCATTGTCAAGTCCTACGGTAATAAAGGCGAAGAGATTGTCAGGAAAAACTACGAAGCCGTCGACAGAGGTGGTGAATACAAACAACTCAAAGTTGATCCTGCCTGGGCTAATCTGCCTGACGACCCCGCGGTAATCAACAACGATCCCGAATTTATCAACAAAGTAGTTCGTCCCATCAATGCACAGGACGGCGACTTGCTTCCGGTTTCGGCCTTCAAAGGCATCGAAGACGGCACCTGGATGCCGGGAACAGCCCGGTACGAAAAGAGAGGTGTCAGCGCCTTTGTACCAGAATGGATAGCCGAAAATTGCATTCAGTGCAATAAATGTGCTTACGTCTGTCCGCATGCCTCCATTCGTCCTTTTGTACTGGATGAGGCAGAGGCTGCCGCAGCTCCCGGATTCGAAACCATCGAAATGAAGGCTCCTGCCACCATGAAGGGTATGCAATTCCGTATTCAGGTTTCGGTATTGGATTGTTTGGGTTGCGGCAATTGCGCGGATGTTTGTCCGGGCAACCCCAGAGCCGGAGGCAAAGCCCTTAAGATGGTAGACCTCGAAAGCCAGATGAGTGAAGCTTCCAATTGGGAATATTGTGTAGACAAAGTCAAAAGCAAACAACACCTGGTCGACACGAAACAAAACGTCAAGAATTCACAATTTGCCACTCCTTTGTTTGAGTTTTCGGGAGCCTGTTCGGGTTGCGGCGAAACGCCTTACCTCAAATTGTTGACCCAATTGTTTGGCGACCGCCAGATAGTGGCCAATGCCACCGGCTGTACTTCCATTTATTCGGGCTCGGTACCTTCCACGCCTTACACCACCAACGAATTGGGTCACGGTCCTGCCTGGGCCAACTCGCTGTTCGAAGATTTCTGCGAATACGGTTTCGGTATGCAACTGGCTTACGAAAAGATGCGTGAACGCCTGGTTAAGCTTATGAGCGATGCTCAATCCTGCAGCCGTTGTTCCGAAGAACAAAAAGCCTTGTTTGCCGAATGGCTCACCGATCGTGAAGACGGCGACAAGAGCCGTGTACTGGCCGACAAGATCATAGATGCGGTAAAAGGATGCGACTGTGATTATTGTAAGCAAATCAGCAGCTTAAGCAAGTATCTGGTAAAACGCAGTCAATGGATAGTCGGAGGAGACGGCGCTGCTTACGACATCGGTTACGGAGGATTGGACCACGTGATCGCCTCGGGCAAGAACGTTAATATCCTGGTGCTGGACACCGAAGTGTATTCCAACACCGGAGGCCAGTCGTCCAAAGCTACTCCGTTGGGAGCTATTGCCAAATTTGCCGCCGCCGGCAAGCGTATACGCAAGAAAGATTTGGGAATGATTGCCACTACCTATGGCTATGTATACGTTGCTCAGGTAGCCATGGGAGCCGATCAGGCCCAAACCCTCAGGGCTTTCCGCGAAGCGGAAGCCTACGACGGTCCTTCGTTGATAATTGCTTACTCGCCTTGTATTAATCACGGACTAAAGAGGGGTATGGGTAAATCGCAGGCCGAAGCCGAAGCGGCAGTAGCTTGCGGTTACTGGCATCTGTGGCGCTACAATCCACAACTCGAGGCCGAGGGTAAAAATCCCTTTATACTCGATTCCAAAGAACCCGACTGGAGTAAATTTGCCGACTTCCTCAAAGGCGAAGTCCGTTATTCATCGGTGATAAAGCAATATCCGGATGAGGCCGAAGAGTTGTTCAAAGCTGCCGAAGAAAGTGCCAAATGGCGCTATAACAGCTATAAACGCATGGCCGGGCTCAACTGGGAATAAATTTCGGTTTCCGATTCATCATCGGATTCCGGATTAAGCGAGAGGGTGACTTTTTAGTCATCCTCTTTTTTTCCGGTTCATTCATTTTTCGCTGCTTGTGTCAGGCAATCATCGGAAATCTGTTTTTGACCGGGTAAAAGGCACAAAACGGACGGCCAGCTTGCGGCTGTATGTAAATTGACCTGCCTTTTTTTCGATCAGTACCAGGTATTGCGTGTCTCCTTCGGGCCCTAAAGGTAAAATCATACGTCCGTTTTCGGCCAGCTGATCGAGCAGATCCGGAGGTGTTTCGGCTATGGCGGCCGTAACGACTATGGCATCGAAAGGCGCCATTTCCTGCCAGCCACGGTAACCGTCTGCCGTTTTGTAACGAATGTTTTTATAACCCAGTGTGTCTAAGACATTTTTGGCTTTGATCCCCAGTTCCGGAATGATTTCGATGGTATATACTTCCCGGGCCAGTTCGGCCAGGATCGCTGTCTGGTAACCCGATCCGGTGCCTATCTCAAGTATTTTGTCGCAATCGCCTGCTTTGACCGAGGCTGTCATATAGGCTACGATATAGGGTTGAGATATCGTCTGACCCAGGCCGATGGGCAGGGCCGTGTCGCTGTAGGCATGCGATTGCAGCTTCTCCGGTACAAAGAATTTTCTGTCGACGGCCTCCATTGCCCGGAGGGTTTCGGGATCGTTTATCTCCCTTAAAAAGAGCTTATTCATGACTCTCAAAGAATTAAATATCAATCAAAATTAAAAAAATAAAAGACAAAAGTCAAAAACATACTATATTTGCATGTTTGCTTTCATAGTTTTATTTGTTTCGTCGATGACCATCAATCCTTTTAGTATCGCCTATATCGCCTCGGCTCTTATAACTTTGGGCCTGATGGTTTTTCTTTTCGTTAAAAGGAAAGAGAGCCTCAGCACCTATGTTTACATGTTATTGACCTGTACTGCCGTATGGTCGTTTTTTTACGGCCTGGAACTGGGTTCGTCCAACAGCGAAGACATAAGGTTCTATGTGCAGATAGAGTATGCCGGCATCTGTTTGTTGCCGGTTTTTTACCTGTTTTATATACTTGAATACACCGGGAGGGAAAAACACCTTAATACATCGCTTTACCCTTTATTTTTTATAATACCGCTTGTTACTATTTCCATGTTGATGAGCAACGATGTTCATCATCTTTTTTATGCCCAGTCTTCGTTCAAAACCGCAGGTCGCTACTATTACCATGCATTAGTCCCCGGACCTTTTTACTACCTTCATGTGGTTTATTCCTATGGCCTGATAGTTTTAGGTATAGTATTGTTGCTTAAGTCATACAGGGGACAGAGTAAAATGCAACGCAATAATATTTTGATTTTACTCTCCGGCACAGTAATTCCTTTCCTTACCAGTATTGCCTATATACTTGGTTTCAAATACGCGGGTTTTATCGATTTTACCCCCCTGGGTTTTCTCGTAATGTCTATAATAGTGGCCTATGCTGCCTCTACCAATAGGCTATTTGAAATGACTCCTCTGGCTATGAGTTATTTATACGAGATCATTCCGGATGCCATCTTTGTGTTGGACCGGGATTCAGCTATAATAAATACCAATCCCAGCGCCCAAAAATTATTGAAGTCCGGCATCATGGAAGAATGCCTCGAAAATGAAAATTGTTTGTATTTCGAAGAATTCTCCGATATGGAGGAAATAAAATACAAAGAAGTAAAAGCAGGTGACAAGCATTTTTTTATCACCAAAAAGGCAGTTGTAGGAGGAAACAACCGGCAAATCGGCTTGATGTTGATAGTGAAGGATGTTACGGAAGTAAAAAATCTCGAGCATATGCAGGAAATCCTGATGTCGATTGCTCTGAATTTTATCAATACCCCTCTGGATAATTACGAAAAGACGGTTAAAGCATCGTTGGAACAAATGGGGCGTTATGTGAATGCTGAAAGGGTTTGTATAGCAAGTTTTAACTACGGTAAGGGTGTTGTTGATCTTATCCATGAATGGCGTAAACCGGGAGTCGATTCTATTATTGATGAGATCCGGATAATAAGTCTTGAGGATATCAAAGAACTTATTGAGATTCATAAAAGGCGAGAGAGTTTTTTTGTAGAAGACGCCAAGGTATTGATCGAAGGGACCCCTCTGTATGAATTGCTCAATTTAAAAAAAGAAAGAAGTTTTTTGGCCATTCCCATGTTTGAGGCTTCCAATCTGGTTGGTTTTTTGGGTTTCAACTGGTCATATAAAAATCAGAAGTACAGTTTTGAGGAACAACAATTGTTGCAGTTGTTTTCCGAAATCCTGGTGAATCTGATCAGCCGGGAAGAAGCCAACATTATTATCAAACAAAAGTCGGAGATAGAGAAGTTTACATCTGAGATTTTTTCCGATTTTATACAGGTCAATATTCAAAATATTCAGGAGGTTGCCCCTAAAACCCTCGAAAAACTAGGCCGTTTTCTGCAGGTGGAAGCTGCCTTTTTAATTCAACTCGGAGCGGAGCAGGATTTTCAGATCTATAAGTGGAGCCTGATTCCGAGGAATGTACCTCAACAAATAGCTCTAGAAGACCATGCTTGGTTTAGCGAGCAAATCAATAAAGGAGTACTCTGCATCGATAACGTGGAAGATATGCCTGACGAAGCCGAATCGGAAAAAAATATTTTAAGGCATTGGGTATTAGATCAATGATTACCATGGCTTTGAGAGATAACAATAACCAAATCATTGGAGTAATGGGCTTTCAAATGCTCGCCAGTTACCGCCGGTGGACCGACATAGATACCGGTATGCTGGTAAGTTTCTGCGATTTCATGGGTGAAGTTCTCTTTAAGGTTGAGCGCGAAAAAGAACTTATACAAGCTAGAAATCTGGCCGAAGCGGCTAGTAAAGCAAAATCGGAATTCCTCTCCAATACCAGCCACGAGATACGTACCCCTCTGAACGGCATGATAGGTTTTACGGAATTGTTGCGCAACACCAAGCTAAACAAGATACAATTGGAATATGTGGAAAACGCCATTATGTCGGCCAACACCTTGATGGGTGTGATAAACGATATTCTGGATTTTTCCAAGATTGAATCGGGCAAGTTGGAATTGGACATCGTGCACAGCGATATTATACAATTGGTAGAAAAATCCTCGGACATAGTAAAAATTATGGCCAGTCAAAAAGGCCTGGAGCTTTTACTCAATATACAACCCGATGCGCCCAGGTATGCCTATATCGATCCTATTCGCCTTAAGCAGATTATGGTAAATTTGTTGAGCAACGCCGTTAAATTTACGACCAAAGGCGAAGTGGAAATTTGTCTGAAATTTAAGGAAATCGATGAATTTGAGGGACAATTTACTTTGGCTGTGCGCGATACCGGCATAGGTATCCGCGACGAAGATAAGAGTAAGCTTTTTAAAGCCTTTTCACAGGCCGATTCTTCCGTTACCCGTAAATACGGAGGTACCGGCCTGGGTCTTGTTATATCAAATTCGCTGGCCGAAAAAATGGGCAGCAAAATCGACTTCACAAGCGAATACGGCAAAGGTTCCGTTTTTTCGATGAGCTTTGTAAGCCGCTACGAACGTAAGCAAGCGGAAGAAAGCATGGGCAGCCTCCCCGTAAAAAGGGTGCTGATTGTTGACGATAACGCCAACAATCGCAAAATCCTGGAACATAATTTCATGTATTGGGGGCTGGATTTCAGTAGCGCAGGAAGCGGCAAAGAGGCCTTGGCTGTGCTCGAAAAGGATTCGGATTTCGATTTGATCCTGATCGATTATAATATGCCCGAAATGGATGGTCTAACGGCAGTTGCGGCCATAAGGGAGAAAAAACTTCTGAATCCCGAAAAGCAGGCCATTATTTTATTGCACAGCTCCTCGGAAGATCATACCATAAACGAAAGAGCCCGTAAATTACAAATCTGGCGAACAGTCATTAAGCCACTTAAGGCCAGCGACTTGCTCTTTTATCTAAAGAATTTGTCCCCGGTAAGTCCGGCGACAGATCTGGTAAAAGCTCCGGAAAGTCCCCTTGTTCGGGAAAAGCCGGTTGATTTTTCAAAACAATTTTGTGTACTGGTGGCTGAAGATGTCAAGATGAATATGATGTTGGTTGTTCAGCTTATAAGGAAAAGGTTTCCCAATGCCAAGATACTGGAAGCCGAGAACGGCAAAGAAGTGCTCGAACTGCTCGAAAACAATCTCCCGGATCTGATCTTTATGGACGTGCAAATGCCTGTAATGGACGGTTTGGACGCTAGTCGCAATATCCGTACCCACAACAATCCCCGTGTAAGAAGCTTGCCTGTTGTAGCCCTTACCGCCGGAGTTTCCAAATCGGAACAGGAGTTGTGCAAACTGGCGGGGATGAACGATTTTATTCCCAAACCCATTGATAAAAAGATCCTGTATCAGGCCATATTGAAGTACGTAGCCTCTGCAAGCGGAAAATGGCAGGCCCAAGTCGAGGAAAGCGAAAATCCCTCAGATACTTCTTTGCATTTCAACAAAAACAATCTCTTGGACAAAATCCAGAACGACAAAGATTTGTATAAACAATTAATGTTTCAATCTTTGAAGGAGTTCGACAAAGATGTAAATGAACTGTTGGAAAACATAGAAACCGGAGATCCGGCCCGGATAAAATCGGGAGCCCACAGACTCAAAGGCAGCGCTTTCAACATGGAGTTTACGCGCCTGGGCAATTTAGCCAAGGTAGTGGAACAAAATGCTTCCGACGTTTTTTTATTAGAGTCCGAGGGCGAAAAACTAAAAACAGAATGGCTTACCCTAAAAGATATAATTGCAAACGAAATATAAGTAACCATGAAAACATCTCAAACTGAAACGGAACAAAGGCTAAGCATACGTCATACTTCTCATAAAAACCGTTTGTTGATTATTGGCATAGTCTGTTCTTTTATTTTGTTTGTTTTTTATGCATTCAATTCCTGGAGAGCGGCCGATAAGGATTTAGAAAAAGGAGCTTTGGCCTATGCTCAAACCATCGAAGTGGCGTTAAACACAGTAAGACTGGAATTTCTGCAGGCTAATGAGGGAGTAGAAAGCTCTGACTACTATCGGATTATTAAGGATAAACTGATTGAACTCCGCAGAATGAACCCGAATACGCGTACCATTTATTTGTTGAAACAAGAAGAAGGTAAAGTTATTTTTTTAGTCGATTCGGAACCTGCCAATTCAATATACTATTCTTCGCCCGGACGGGAGTATTACGATACCGATACGGCCATTTTAAAAGCTTTCGACCGGGCTGAGCCGGTAATTACCGACCACCACACAGATAGTTTAGGTAAATGGAAAAGCGTGGTGGTGCCATTGAGAAGTTTCAGAAATTCGGCTGTGTACGCTTTATTGGGTATTGATTACGATGTCAACCGTTGGAAAAAATTGGTTTTAGCCAAAGCCTCAGAAGATATCATCTACGCTTTTGCTGTTGTATTGCTGTTTGTTAGTCTTTTATTGATAATGAGTAAAAGCAATTCTCTGAACAAGCAGGAAAAATTACGCCAAATAGCTGAACAACAAGCTATGGCCTTGCTTCATGTTGTAGAACAAAGCGACGATATTATCACGGTAAAAGACTCAGATCTGAGGGTATTTGCTGCCAACAAGGCTTTCGCCCGCTCTGCCGGCTACGACGATTTTACCGAGGTTATAGGTAAAACCGATGCGGAAATTTACAATATTCCGCCCTGGGAAGAACCTGTCAGAACCTATATGGACGATGAACGAAGAGCCCGTAGTTTGAAGCCGGGCGAATATTTACTGCGCGAAGAGGAATTGATCACTCATACAGGCGAAAGAAGGACCATCCTGACCAAGAAATACCCCATTTACGACACAAGCGGCAATGTATTGTTTACCAGTAATATTTCGCGAGATATAACCGAACGGAAAAAGATGGAGATAGAGTTGAAAAATTCCAAAGAGCTCGCAGAATCTGCCAGCAGAGCAAAATCGGAATTTCTCTCCAATATGAGCCACGAAATCCGTACCCCTCTTAATGGTGTGATAGGTTTTACCGAATTGTTGTCGAACACGCCTCTGAATAAGATGCAAAAAGAATACCTCGACAACGCTATAGTATCGGCCAATTCTTTGCTGGGCATTATAAGCGACGTACTGGATTTCTCAAAGATCGAGGCCGGCAAACTTGAACTCGACATGGTATCGACCGATGTCATCCGGCTGGTAGAGAGCGCCGCCGACATAATCAAAATACAGGCTTCGCACAAGGATATTGAATTATTGCTCGATGTGCAGCCCGACTTACCCCGCTACATGACACTCGATCCCTTGCGTTTTAAACAGGTTTTGGTTAACCTGATGAACAATGCCGTAAAATTCACTCATGCAGGCGAGGTGGAACTAAAACTGAATTTTACACGCCTTGACAAAAACAAAGGACAATTGACCGTGAGCGTGCGCGATACCGGTATAGGCATAAAAGAGGCAGATAAAAGCAAGCTGTTCAAAGCCTTTTCACAAGCCGACACTTCTACAACGCGCAGATACGGAGGGACCGGGCTGGGTCTGATTATATCCAATTCCATAGTGAAGAAAATGGGAGGAGAAATTCAGTTTGAAAGTAAAATAGATGAAGAATCCAGGTTTTATTTCACGCTGGAACTCGATTACGACGACGACACCACCGATGTTTTAAGCCCGATAAAAGATATTAAGACGGTTTTGTTTGTAGACGATAATGAGAATAACCGGCTTATTCTGGAACGAACTTTTGAGTATTGGGGTATTGAATTTACCGGTTGCGATAGCGGATTGAAAGCGATAAAATTGTTACAGTCGGGAAAACATTTCGATTTGCTCATTGTAGATTATCATATGCCCCAGCTCGATGGTTTGGAAACGATTAAATTGCTGCGAAAAGACGAACGTTTTGCTGCCGGTGAGTTGCCTGTAATTCTTTTACACAGCTCTTCCGAACACGACACCATACATTGCGCCGCCAAGGAATTGAATATTCTGTACACCCTTACCAAACCGGTTAAGGCGGTTGAACTTTATTATTACCTGCAGAAACTTCAGGCCGGCAACGGGGATACTTACGAGAAGTATTTACAAAAGTTGTCCAGAAAAGAAGAATCCAGTGTTCGCATACTCGAAAACAAACTGAAAATAATAATAACCGAAGACATCAAAATGAACAGGGTGGTTATAGCCAATATATTGAAGAGCTTTCTGCCCAATGCCGAATTGTACGAGGCCGTCGACGGACAAGAAGCGATAGAAATGTTTAAAAATGTCGATCCCGATCTGATACTTATGGATGTACAATTGCCTGTAATGGACGGGCTGGAGGCTACCCGGAGAATAAGAAACAGCGATAATCCCCGGGCCAAAGAACTTCCCATCGTTGCCCTTACTGCCGGTGTTTCCAATCAGGAAAAGGAAAATTGCTTTCTGGCGGGCATGAACGATTTTTTACCTAAACCCATCGAAAAAGAAGCTCTTTACCAAGTAATAATCAAGAATGTAATAGGCCCCCAAAAAGCAACTTACCAAACAGATGACTTGCTTGAACCGGACGTTCCTCATTTCGACGAAGATAAGTTGCTGGAAAAGATCGACCACGATACCGACCTGATGAAAAGTTTGTTGGAAATGGCTGCCGAAGAATACCCCAAATTCTTGCAGCAAATGAAAACGGCCTGTGAAAACAAAGATGCCTGTAGTGTTAAATCCATAGCCCATACGCTCAAAGGCAGTGCTTACAATTTGGAAATGGTAGTCCTGGGAGATATCGCCAGAAAAATGGAATTCCACCACGAAGACCCTGAGGTTTTGCTCCTGTTGCTCGAAAGTCTTGAAAACGAATGGAAGAACGTGCAAAACATTTTGGAGCAGAAACAATAATTATTTAACATAAACAAAATACAATAAAGCCATTTTAATATGTTATATTTGCGACCTATGGGATAGTTTGTACTTTTCCTGCCTAAAAGTAGATCACTATGTCGCACGATAAAAAACACCTTATATACGTCATCGATGACAATCCGATGAACTTATTGCTAACTTCCAAGATTCTTGAAAGTTACGGCTTTGAAACCCAGACTGCCGAAAGCGGTGCCGCGGCGCTGCAACTGATCAGGCAACAAAGACCTTCACTCATTCTGCTGGATATCAATATGCCCAATATGGACGGTTACGAGGTGTGTCGCCGGATTAAAGCCAAAGAGGACTGGGCGGATATTCCCGTTATTTTTCTGACAGCCAACACTCAAACCGAAAATTTGGTGGAAGGATTCAACGTCGGAGGAGTAGATTACATAACAAAACCTTTTCGCAGAGAAGAGCTATGGGTGCGGGTAAGTACTCATCTCGAATTGGCGGAATCCAGACGAACCATTATAGAAATGAACCGTTCAAGAGATCGTCTGTATTCCATTATCGCTCACGACATACGTTCTCCCTTGTCGGGCATACTGCAAACTCTCGAAGCTATAGATAAAGGTTATATCGGGCTGAATGGCGATGAATTAAGAGAAATAATAAAGCTGCTAGGAGAACGCACCAAAGAAACCAGCACCTTGTTGAACAGTCTGCTGCAATGGACTCGCATACAAACCGACAGTCAGCAGCTTGAGTTCAAAGCGACCGATTTGTTTGTCCTTATTCAAAGTTGCGTTGATTTGTTGCGTCCTAACGCCGAACAAAAAGAATTGAGCATAGAAGTAGAAGTGGAAGAAGAACTCAGAGCCTGGTGCGATGAGCTTTCCATACACACAGTGGTGCGAAACCTGCTTTCCAACGCCATTAAATTTACCCCTCGTGGAGGAAGGGTAAGGATTGGAGCAGGCAAAAAAGACGGACAGGCTATGATTTATGTTGCAGACAACGGCGTAGGAATGGACTCCGAAACCGTGGAGCGCATTTTTGCAAAAGACCAACACTTTACAAGTAGCGGTACCGAAAACGAGCAGGGTACCGGTTTGGGTCTGATGCTGGTCAAGGATTTTGTAAAAAAGAACAACGGTAGTCTCCAAGTGGACAGTGAGCCCGGGGAGGGCACTGAATTCAGGGTGTACCTTCCATTGAATAATTAGCTGAATTATGGAAACATCAGGCAGAAATATTTTAATTATCGACGATGACCCTGTTTACAGAAGATTATCGTCTTCCATCCTTAAGGAACGTTTTACGGTATTTACCGCAGATGCCCCTTCGGCAGGATTCGAAATACTCAAAAACGAAAAGATCGATTATGTGATTTGTGACTACCGGCTTCCGGAAATGGACGGCCTGGGTGTTTTAGAAAGAATAAAAACCGATTATCCTCATATCGAGGTAATCATGGTGAGCGATTCCGGCAATATGGATACGGTTATCGAAGCCTTGCGCCGTGGGGCGGTCGATTATTTCAAAAAACCTTTTACACCGGCGGATATCTGGATGTCTATCGAAAAAACGCAGCGTTTTACCAAACTGAAAAAGGATTTTCAGTTGGAAAAAAACAAAAGCAGCCGCCTCAGGCAATGGGTCGACAAAGAGGTGAGCATACAGATGATAGGGGAATCTCCCGCCATTGAAGAAATCAAGAACCAAGTGCGCCTGGTAGCCCGCACGCCCGACACTTCGGTGTTGATAATCGGAGAAAGCGGCACAGGTAAAGAGCTGGTGGCCAGAGGTATTCACGACTTGAGTGCTCGAAGGGACGAATTGTTCGGAGCGGTCAATATGTCGGCCATTCCCGAAAGTCTGTTCGAAAGTGAATTTTTCGGACATAAAAAGGGAAGTTTTACGGGCGCCATTGCCGACAAAGCCGGCTGGTTCGAAACCACCGACAAAGGCAGCCTGTTTCTCGATGAAATCGGCGATATGCCGCATAACCTGCAAGTGAAGCTTTTGCGGGTGCTCGAAGAGAAGAAATACATCAAGGTGGGAACCCAAAAGGAACAGACTTTTGATATCCGCATTATTGCAGCAACCAACAAAAGTCTCGAAGAAATATCCAATCCCAAATTCTTCAGAACCGATCTTTTTCACCGTATCGGCACGTTTATCATTCATCTCCCGCCCCTGCGCAAACGCAAAGAAGACATACCCTTGTTGGTGGAATACTTTGTGGAACAGTTTTCGGAAAAAATGGCCAAATCCAACATACAGGTAGCGCCCGAAGTCTTTGACCTGCTTCAAGGCTATAGTTTTCCCGGAAACATACGCGAACTGCGAAATCTGATAGAACGGGCAGTGATCTTGTGCAAAGACAACATTATCAAAGCCGAAAATTTCGGTATTATAAACAAGTTGGCCCACAGTGCTCCTCAGGAGGAGGACAGCTATGATTTACAGGAAGTCGAAAAAAGAGCCATCAGTAAAGCATTGGACATCAGCGGTGACGATCAGGAAGAAGCCGCCAAATTGCTGAATATTGATAGCAAGACCCTCTCCAAAAAGATGAAGCAACACGGTCTTTTGTAAAACCGATTCAGAAGATGAAAAAAAACAGCCCGACCCTTTTAGCGATTTTAATTATCATAACAACAGTCGTGTTGTTGTTGATGTACCGTAGCCCCAACAATATTTACCGTCCCGACGAAAAATACAGAGCCATATTACGTGCGGTCAAAGCGCCTGTCCTTCCAGAAAAAACCCTGTCGATACTTGACTTCGGAGCTTTGGGCGATTCTGTTACCGACTGCAGGCCCGCTTTCGAAAAAGCCATGCAAGCTTGTCGGGAATTGGGCGGAGCCCGGATAGTGGTACCGCGGGGTAAGTATTTTTTGGATGGACCCATACATCTGGTTAGCAATGTTTGTCTGGATTTGAGGGAAGGAGCCGAACTCTTTTTCGGTTCCAATCCCCGCAGTTACCTGCCGGTGGTACGCAGCAGTTGGGAAGGTACTTTTCTGTACAATTACAGCCCTTTTATTTATGGCTATCAACTAAAAAACATTTCCATCATAGGTAAAGGCAGCATAGACGGAAGGGCAGCCGAAGGTTTTGCCGAATGGGCCGACCTGGACGACGACGATCAGGCTCTGAGCCGCGAGATGAATTACGCCGGTACGCCCATCGAAGAACGGATTTTTGGCGAAGGACATTTTCTGCGTCCCCAGTTGATTCAACTTTTTGAATGTAAAAACGTGCTGATCGAAGACGTTATGCTCAAAGATTCCCCCTTTTGGTGTTTGCATTTGCTTAAATCCGAGAACATCACCGTCAGGGGAATTCGCTTTTCGGCTTTCAACAAAAACAACGACGGCATCGATCCGGAATATTCCCGCAATGTGCTGATAGAAAACGTGCAGTTTAATAATTCCGACGACAACGTGGCCATAAAGGCCGGCCGCGATTACGAAGGGCGCAAAACCAATACACCCTCCGAAAACATCATTATCCGCCATTGCCGTTTCAAAGGCTTGCACGCAGTTGTGATAGGCAGCGAGATGTCTTCGGGTGTCAGAAACGTTTTCGTACACGATTGCGATCACGGAGGTTACCTGAAAAGGGGTATTTACCTCAAATCCAATCCCGACCGCGGGGGCTATATCAGAGACGTATATATCAACAACCTGAATCTGGGTACAGTGGAAGACTGCTTTTTTATTACTTCTAATTACCATAATCAGGGCAAGGGCTTTGAAACCGACATACGCGACATACACGTCAACAATCTCCACTGCAAGGAGGCCGAAAATGCCGGTATAGTGATTCAAGGCTTCGAAACTAAAAAAGTCCGTGATATTTATTTGAGCAACGTCAATATCGAGAAGGCTGCCATAGGCCTGTTTATGGAACATGCCGAGAACATCGTGTTGGACAATGTTATTTCAGGAGGCAGGGTAGGCGCTCCTTCTACGGCCAAGAAAACGGATTTGCAACGAATTGAGCAAGAATAATGCTTTTTTGAGCAAATAAGCTATCTTTGTTGACCAATCTAAGCTGATCATCATGATTATCGAGAGTAGAGCCTATGCGCGTGCCGGCCTGTTGGGAAATCCTTCGGACGGTTTTTTCGGTAAAACCATATCCATCATTATACGTAATTTCGGAGCCGGCGTGTTGTTGTATGAATCGCCGGAACTGGTGATCGAAGAAGACGAAGAAGACCGTTTTCGCAACTTGCGGCATCTGACGGAAACCATCAAAAAAACAGGCTATTACGGTGGTAAACGTTTAGTCAAGGCCGCTGTGAAGAAATTCAGTGAATACTGCGATCAGGAAGGCATCCGGCTGCCCGCCCGCAATTTTACTATACGTTTCAGCACCACTATACCCCGTCAGGTAGGTTTGTCGGGTTCCAGTGCCATCATCACGGCTACTTTCAAGGCCCTGATGAAATTTTACGAAGTGGAGATTCCTCAGGAAATGCTGCCTAGCTGGGTACTTAAGGCAGAGTCTGAAGAATTGGCTATTACGGCAGGTTTACAGGACAGAGTTATACAGGTTTACGAAGGCTGTGTATATATGGATTTTGATCGTGAATTTATGCTCAAGCATGGTCGTGGCCGTTACGAAGTGATCGATCCGGCTTTGCTTCCCAAGTTTTATGTGGCCTACAAAACCCGTTTGAGCAAGGTATCGGGCGCCGTACACAACCCCATCAGAGAAAAGTTCGAAGCCGGCGATCCTTTGGTTTGCGATACCATGGCCCAAATTGCCGAAGTGGCTGAGCAAGGCCGCACTGCTATTCTAAACAAGGATTACGATACCCTCGACAAACTGATCAATTTGAATTTTGATTTACGCCGCAAAATCTACAAGATCAGCCCCGCTCATTTAGAATTGGTCGAAGCAGCCCGCTCCTGTGGAGTTTCGGCTAAATTTGCCGGGTCGGGCGGAACCATCATAGGCATGTACCGCGACGAAGAATCCCTGCATCGTCTCTTTTTTAAAATGAAGAGCTTGAATGCCAGGGTAATCAAACCTTATATTATGTAACAAAAGCATAACACGAAAACGATGATTCGAAAAGCAGTCATCCCGGCAGCAGGGCTGGGAACACGATTTTTACCTGCCACCAAGGCGCAGCCCAAAGAGATGCTGCCTATTATTGATATTCCCACCATACAATACGTGGTACAGGAATGCGTAGAATCGGGCATAGAAGACATTCTGATAATCACGGGTAAAGGCAAACGTTCCATCGAAGACCATTTCGACCGCAATCTCGAGCTCGAAGAGCGCTTGCTCAAAGAGCGCGAAGACGAATATTGGTACAACGAGCTCAGGCATATCGACAGCATGGCCAACATCCATTTTGTACGTCAGAAAGAACAAAACGGCCTGGGCGATGCCATTTATTATGCCCGTTTTCATTGCGGCAGCGAGGCTTTTGCCGTTTTGTTGGGCGACAGCGTCAACGATTCGGTTATTCCCATCACCCAGCAAATGATCGACACCTACGAGCAATATCGTCATACGGTAATTGCCGTGCAGCAGGTGGATAAAAATAGGGTGGACCGTTACGGCATTGTGGGTGGAACTTTTTTGAGCGACCGCATTATGCAGGTTTCCGAAATGGTCGAAAAACCCGCTCCCGACAAGGCGCCTTCCAACTGGGCCGTGGCCGGACGTTATATTCTGACTCCCGAAATTTTTCAGGCCATAGAACAAACGCCGCGCGGTAAGGGCAACGAAATTCAGCTTACCGATGCCCTGCGTATCTTGCTGCAAACAGAGAGCATTATTGCCATGAAAATAGAAGGACGTCGTTACGACATAGGCAATAAGCTCGACTACCTGAAAACCACCGTAGATTTTGCTCTTAAACGCAAGGAATTCGCCAACGATTTTGCGGCCTATCTCAGGAAAAAACTCAATGAATTCGATAAGGTTTGAGCTCCGGCAAAAACCAAAAACGGACTAATCTCACTAACTTAAACACGTTTTATTGAATTATGAAAACCTTCATCAGCCTTTTAATTACATCTCTATTATCGCTCAATCTTTTACATGCCCAATACATTTCCAAGGTATGGAAAGGCGATCTGGGCGACGGGCGCTATCAAAATCCCATCATTAATGCCGATTATTCCGATCCCGATGTCTGCCTGGGTGCCGACGGATACTATATGGTGGCATCCAGTTTTAATTGTGTTCCCGGTTTACCCGTGTTGTTTTCCAGAGACTTAGTCAACTGGAGTTTGGTAGGGCATGCCTTGAGCAGGCAGGTACCCGAAGATTTTTACAACAAGGTTCAACACGGCAGCGGAGTTTGGGCTCCTTCCATACGCTATCACAACAAGGAATATTACGTATACTGGGGCAATCCCGATTTCGGTATTTACATGGTTAAGGCTTCCAATCCCCGCGGCCCCTGGACGGAGCCGCATTTGGTCAAAGCCGGCAAAGGCCTTATCGACGTTTGTCCCCTTTGGGACGAAGACGGCAAAGCCTATATGTCTTTTGCACTGGCCGGCAGCCGGGCCGGACTTAAGTCGGTGTTGCTCGTAGCTCCCATGAGCCCCGACGGCAAAAGTCTGATCGGTGAACCGCGCATAATCTACGACGGACACGAAAAGAATCCCACCATAGAAGGGACTAAGTTTCACAAACACGAGGGTAAGTACTATATCTTTGCCCCAGCCGGCGGAGTCTCTACCGGTTGGCAGGTGGTGCTCAGGGCCGATCAGCCCTATGGCCCCTGGCAGGTGCGCACGGTGATGCACCAGGGAAAAACCAAGATCAACGGCCCGCATCAAGGCGCCTGGGTCAGAACCCCGCAGAACGAAGACTGGTTTATTCATTTTCAGGACGTTGGCGTTATGGGAAGGGTAACTCATCTCAATCCCATGCAATGGAAAAACGGCTGGCCGGTCATCGGCCTCGACGGTGACAACGACGGCATAGGTGAACCGGTAAGCATCTATCGCAAACCGGCCGTGCCCGTACGGCTGCCTGTTGCAACGCCGGCAGAGAGCGACGAATTCGACAAAGCCACCCTGGGATTGCAGTGGCAGTGGCAGGCAAACCCCGATTTCAGATGGTATTATCTGGACCCCACCAGCGGTGGCAATTTGCGCTTGTATTCTTTTTACACCCCGGGGGCCATCAGTTTGTGGGATGTGCCCAATTTATTGCTTCAAAAATTTCCCGCCCCCAATTTTAAAGCTACCGCCAAAGTTCGTTTTGAGCCCGACAAACGCTATAAGGGCGAACGCGGAGGCCTGGTGGTGATGGGCATGGACTACGCAGTGCTTTGTGTCGAGAACACCGAGGATACCCTGTTACTTACCCAAAACTCTTGCAACAAAGCCGACAACAACGGCACGGAGAGAATAGTGGCTGCCGTGCCTTTGGCTCAACAAGATATCTACCTCAGGGTGGAGGTAAAAGAAGGTCAATATTGTGCTTTCCATTACAGCCTCGACGGCCAGAAATATATACGCATCGGCACCGAATTCAAAGCCCGCGAAGGCAAATGGATAGGGGCCAAAGTCGGTTTGTTTTGTACCCGCCCGCAGGAATCGAACGACGGCGGATGGTTGGATGTTTCGTATTTCAGGATTGAACCCTAATGAAAAAACACGTACTGTGTTGCCTGCTGGCCTTGCTTAGCTTCGCCCTTCCTGCAGCAGGCATAACCATTAGCGGATATATTTCCGACGAGGAGACAGGTGAAACACTTATAAACGCCACCGTTTACGACAGTATCTCGGGCAAAGGAGCTGTAAGTAATCTCTATGGTTTCTATACGCTTACGTTGCCCGAAGGGCCGGTGCATCTTATCTATTCTTATCTGGGTTATAAACCTCAGCGCTTTGCCTTCTGGGCCGATAGCGACCGCCAACTGACGGTACGTCTGCAATCCGGTGCCGAATTGGAAGAAGTCGTGGTAAGCGGAAGGCAACATAAAGAATTCGGGGTATTGGGCACTCAGATGAGCGCGGTGGAGATTCCGGTGGCTCAAATTAAGAATGTTCCTTCGTTGTTGGGCGAAAACGACGTCATCAAGGCCTTGCAGCTCTTGCCCGGTGTGCAATCGGGTTCCGAGGGTTCTGCCGGGCTTTATGTTAGGGGAGGCGGGCCGGACGAAAACCTCTTATTGCTCGACGGAGTGCCTGTGTACAATGTGAATCACATGTTTGGCTTTTTTTCGGTGTTCAACGCCGATGCCATTAAAAACGTGACCCTGTACAAAGGCAATTTCCCGGCCCGTTTCGGAGGCAGGTTGTCGTCGGTGGTGGATATCCGTATGAACGACGGCAATGACAAGAGCTACCACGGCAATGTAAGCGTCGGGTTGATCTCTTCCAAATTCAATTTCGAAGGCCCCATCGTACGTGAGAAAACCAGTTTCAATCTTTCTTTTCGCCGCACCTACGCCGACCTGCTGCTTCAACCCATACTTCAGGCCACGAAGCGCGGAATGGATGAATTGGATAAACTGTCGGCGGGTTATTACTTTTACGATTTCAACGCCAAGATCAATCATAAGTTTTCCGACAGAGACCGCTTGTATCTGAGTTTTTATTCGGGCGACGATGCCATTTATGCCAAGGTAAGAAATAAGTATACCGAGTCCAAGACCTATAAATCGACTTCCGCCATCGGGCTGGACTGGGCCTGGGGCAATCTGATTGCGGCTCTGCGCTGGAATCACATCATCAACAGTAAAATGTTTTTGAATACCACGGCCTCCTATACCCGTTACCGCTTCGATATGTCCATCGGGTTGAAAGATGAAAATTGGGAATACCAGCCTCCAAGCTATTTAGCCACGGACATTATGATGGGTTATCGTTCGGGCATTGAGGATTACACCATCAAAGCCGATCTGGATTATACCCCCAATCCCGGGCATACCGTCAAGCTGGGAGCCAACTATACTTACCACACTTTTAAGCCCGGTGTTACGGTTGCCAAGTTCCGGATGGACGACGACAGCGTTCATCAAAATCTTTTAGATACTGTCTTTGGCGATAGCTTTGTGTACGCTCACGAAACCATGCTTTACGCGGAAGACAACATCGATTTGGGCCGCTATGTCAAGGCTAATTTAGGTTTGCATTATTCCACCTTTTTTGTGCAGCGGCAATTTTATCATTCGCTGCAGCCGCGGCTGGGTTTGCGTTTTCTGTTTAGCGACAATTTCTCGTTCAAGGCCGGTTACGCCATGATGAACCAATACATTCATCTCCTGTCCAACAGCGACATCAGCCTGCCGACCGATCTTTGGGTGCCGGTTACCAAGCGCATTACACCCATGAACTCGCATCAGGTGTCGGCCGGTTTGTTTTATAACCTCAGGAATCTGGTTGATTTATCGGTGGAAGGTTACTATAAATCGATGCACAATATCTTGGAATACAAAGACGGTGCCTCTTTTATGGGTTCAACCACCGGTTGGGAAGACAAAGTCAGCATGGGTAGGGGTTGGTCCTACGGACTGGAATTTTTGGCGCAAAAGTCTTATGGGCGTTACACGGGTTGGATAGGTTATACCTGGGCCAAATCGGAACGCTTGTTTGACCGCCCCGGTCAGGAACTCAACAACGGAAAAGTGTTTCCGGCCAAGTACGATCGTCGTCACGACCTGAGCATTACGGCTTCCTACAAACTCAACGATCGCATAGATTTTGCGGCCAGTTGGGTATACAGCAGCGGCAATTGCGCCACCTTGGCTTTGCAAAATTACGAAGGGAGCCCGGTGCCCGACAGTTATCAGTATTATTTCTCCAGTCTTCCATACATCGAGTCGCGCAACAATTATCGCTTCGAATCATATCAGCGACTGGATATCGGGGTGAATTTCCGCAAAAAACTTAAGCGCGGCACCCGTACCTGGAATATTAGCGCTTACAATGCTTACAATCGCAACAATCCCTTTTTTGTATATCCGTCTCATTCGGAACGATACGATCCTGTTAGCCGGCAATATGTGACAAAAAGGGCGCTCAAGCAGGTTTCCATTTTCCCTCTCATTCCTTCTATCAGTTATTCTTACTCTTTTTGATTCGGCCCTATGAAAAAAGCGATATTATATCTTACTGTCTTTATGCTCTTTGCGGCTTGCGAAAAAGAGGTTCGGTTTAAGGGTGAGGTCACCGAGCCGCTGCTGGTATTAAATGGTTTTGCTCAACCCGATTCACTGTTGGTGATTAGGCTGACGGCCAGCAGGTTCTTTCTGGAAGAAGTCGATTCCTTCGTTACGGTTAAGGATGCCCATCTTCGTTTATATGTGGACGGAACGTACAAAGAGGATTTGCAATCGCAGAAAAACGGTTACTATATCAGTTCCTACCGCCCCAAACAGGGCGAAGTGTTGAGTATCGAAGCCGAAGCTCCCGGTTTTGAATCTGTCCGGGCCGAAGCCCTGTTGCCTGTGGTTGCAGAACTGCTCAAAGTGGATACCTCCATAACCTTGGAGGGGGAACTATACGATCTTTCGTACGATTGGGATCCGGAAGTCGGAGATTATATTATTGATACGATAGGTTTGTATACCAATTATCAGGTAAGCATGACTCTGAGCTTTCGGGATCCGCCTACCCCCGGCGATTATTACCGGGTGGTGGTAAAGCATTTCTATGGCAAAGAATACTATGATGGTTATTATGATTTTACCGTTGAAAATTTTTACACGGCCGAAATGGGAGACTTGTTGGGTCCGGCCGAAACCCAAAATGAGTACCAGATATACGCCGATGAGCTTTACAACGGTAAAACGGTCGATTTGAAATTGAGTTTTGCTGCACATATCTACCGTGATTATCAGGGGGAACTTCCCAATTCGACCACCAGTATTCAGGTTCAATTGCAGAATATATCTCCATCTTATTATCTGTATCTCAAGACTTTTTCGGAATACAGTAATTCTATTGACTTTTTTTCCGAACCCATACAAGTTTTCAGTAATGTAAGCGGAGGAATTGGAATTTTTGGTGCTTACAGTTCCAATGTTATTGAACTGAAGTTTAATTGATGGAGATCAAAGAATCCTACAAAGCAAGATTACAAGAAATAAAATACTAAACGATTCAAGCTATGAAAAAACCCGCGTTTAAAAATATTGCATTGTTGTGTGGTTCAATCCTGGCTCTGCTGGGCATGTCCTGCACTCAAAAAGAAGACATCCGGCTTTTTGTGGCCGGCGATTCCACCGCTCAGAGCTATCGTGTGGAACAAACCCTGATGCGGGGCTGGGCGCAATACCTAGAGCTCTTCTTCGACGAACGGGTTCAAGTCGAAAATCGCTCCATGGCCGGTCGCAGCAGCAAGTCCTTTCGCGAAGAGGGCCGTTGGAACAAAATTCTCGAAGATCTCCGCAAAGGCGATGTGGTGTTTATTCAGTTTGGACACAACGACACTTCGACCAAGCCCGAACGTCATGCATCGCCGGCGGATTACCGGCAAAATCTGCGCCGTTTTGTGCAGGAAGTACGCGAGCGGGAAGCTACGCCGGTGCTGCTCACTTCGATCGTGTTGTGTACGTTCAACGATTCGGGGCAGCTCGTAGACCGCCGTCTGAAGGAATATCCTCAGATAGTGCGCGATCTGGCAGCCGAGGAAAAAGTGATCCTGATCGATATGTTTCGACTCAGCTTTGACCTATTGCAGGAACTCGGCCCGGAGGAAGCCCGCAAGCTTTACATGTTTCTCGAACCGGGCGAAGATCCTTCCAGGCCTCAGGGCTCGAACGACGACACCCATTTAAGAGAAAGAGGCGCCAAGCAATTGGCGGCCCTGGTAGCCGAAGAAATCCGCCGGGCCCGGATCAAGCCTATGTACCGCTATTTGCTCGACAAAGAAGAATGGCCGCAGTAATCTCGCTTTATTTGTTGCGTCCAAAAATTTTTTCTTGTACTTTCGCATAGTTTTTTAGAACGCGGAAATAGCTCAGTTGGTAGAGCATCAGCTTCCCAAGCTGAGGGTCGCGGGTTCGAGTCCCGTTTTCCGCTCCACCGGTCATCGAATATTTCGATTCTTATCTGAGGTAATTCTTATCTGAAGTAATTCTTATCTGAAGTAATATTAGTTTGAAGTGATATTGCTCTGCAGCAGTGCCGGGATCAGTTTTTGCTTGTTTTTTGGGAAGGACGGGAACTTGTTCTCCAATTGACGTGTTGAGACCGCTTGTTGTTTTTTACATATTATTAACCATCAAGCTCAATTATTACATTGCTTTTTTTACTTCATTTACAACAAATTGATTTGTTCGTTGAATTATTTTATACCATGTAACTAAACACCAAGGTGTTCTTATAGAATCAATAACTCACCTTTAAAAATTTTACGCTATGAAAAACATTCTTATTTCGGTACTACTGTTATCGACAACTTTGGTGTGCGCACAACTGAAACTCAACACGTCCGGAAATCTCGGGCTTGGTACAGACCCAAAT